>JGI24230J36428_100170_pt1 | contig 10825 bp, 10 predicted proteins | sample YelNats1bottle14_FD_36428 | JGI IMG/M metagenome (IMG submission 36428) | reverse complement strand
AGGTGCGTCCAAAGCAAACTCTGGAATAGTGCACGCAGGTTATGACCCAATTGAGGGAACTAAAAAGGCAAGATTCAATGTTGAGGGGAACAATATATTTGCGGATGTTTGTAATGAACTTGATGTTGAGTATAAGATGATTGGTTCGCTTGTGGTTGCATTTGATGATTATGAGATAAATGTATTGGAAGAGCTTTTACAAAGAGGAAGGAGAAATGGTGTTAAAGGACTTGAGATAAAAAGTCAAGAGTGGGTTTTTAGCAAATGAGCCGAATTTGAGCAGAAACATAAAAGCTGCTCTTTTTGCACCATACTCTGGAATTACAAATCCGTATAAGTTAACAGTCGCCCTTTTTGAAAATGCTATTCAAAATGGTGCAGAGGTTATTTTTGGTTTTGAGGTTTGCAGGATAGAAAAAGATGATGATTTCTTTATAGTTCGTTCAGCCGACGATCGGGTTGTAAGAGCCAGGATTTTGATAAACTGTGCTGGTGTATACGCAGATGAAATAAGTAGAATGGCAGGTGCAAGAAACTTTAAGATATATCCAAGAAGAGGTCAATATTATATCTTAGACAAGCCAAAAAAGTTACCAGTAAACAGAGTAATATTTCAGGTACCAACAGAGAAAGGGAAAGGAATCTTAGTAACCCCGACTGTAGACGGAAATGTTCTTGTTGGTCCAAATTCTGAGTATGTGGATTCAAAAGATGATACATCAACAACTCAAGAAGGGCTTGATGAGGTATTTGAAAAGGCAAGGAAAGTATTGCCAAGCCTGAGCAAGAGAGATGTAATAACAATCTTTTCTGGAATCAGAGCAACGCCGGATACTCATGACTTTATCATTGAAGAAGACGAAGATGTCAAAAACTTCATAAACGTTGCGGGAATTGAGTCACCTGGTCTTACCTCATCAATGGCAATAGGAAAGTATGTTGCTGAACTGGTTAGCGATAAGCTAAACGCGAAAAGAAATCTTGATTTTAATCCTTATAGAGAAGATATAAAAAGGTTTTCAAAGCTTTCTAATAAAGAAAGAGAAGAAATGATAAAGCTTAATCCAAGCTTTGGCAACATTATATGCAGGTGTGAGCTTGTGTCTGAATATGAAATTATTGAAGCAATAAAAAGAGGTGCAACGACTGTAGATGGAATAAAAAGAAGAACAAGAGCTGGGATGGGAAGATGCCAGGGAGGATTTTGTCTACCTCGTGTGATGGATATACTTTCAAGGGAGCTAAAAATTGACAAAACTCAAATAACAAAATTTGGAAAAAATTCCTATATTCTGACCGAGAAAAGGTGGGAAGATAAAAATGGAAAAATATAAAGTAGTTGTAATAGGTGGTGGTCCAGCCGGGCTTGCAGCAGCGTTAGAGAGTTTTAAAAATTTAAAAGGCGATAAAAAAGTTCTAATTATAGAAAGAGACAAGTTTTTAGGTGGGATTTTAAACCAGTGCATTCATCCTGGTTTTGGACTTCACTATTTTAATGAAGAGCTGACGGGACCTGAGTATGCCCACAGATTTATTGAGCAGGTAGTAGAAAATCGGATAGAGTATCTTACCGAAACTCATGTGATAGATATAACCCCAGAAAAAGAGATAGTAGCTGTCAATAAAAAAGGGCTTAAGAGGATAAAAGCAGATTCAATTGTGCTTGCTATGGGATGTAGAGAGAGAACAAGAGGTGCTATAATAANACCTGGAACAAGACCTGCAGGTATTTTCACAGCAGGTCAGGCCCAAAGGTTTATAAACATTGAAGGCTACAGGATTGGCAAAAAAGCAGTAATTGTTGGTTCTGGTGACATAGGTCTTATCATGGCAAGACGTCTTACTTTAGAAGGAATAGAGGTAAAGGCAGTAGTAGAGATAATGCCTTACTCTACAGGGTTAAGGAGAAACATTGTTCAGTGCTTAGATGATTTTGGGATACCTCTTCTTTTGTCTCATAAGCTTGTCAAAATTCACGGGAAATACAGAGTTGAAGGTGTTACAATTGCAAGGGTGGACTCTCAGCTGCAAGAAATTCCGTCAACAGAAAGGTTTATCGAATGTGATACAGTGCTATTTTCTGTTGGGCTGATACCTGAAAATGAACTGAGTAAAAAAGCTGGAATTGTTCTTGATATGAGAACAGGAGGTCCAGTTGTTGACAATACATTTTCAACCTCGCAAAAAGGTATATTTGCCTGTGGAAATGTTCTTCATGTTCATGACCTTGTGGACAATGTGACGAAAGAAGCACAGATAGCAGGAAGGTATGCTGCAATATATTCTCAGCACCCTGAGCTTTTTGAGGATAACATTCATATAAATATAGTGGCAAAAGATGGTATAAGATATGTTGTGCCGCAAAAACTAAACAAAAATTTTGTCCAGCCCTTTGTTCTCAGGTTTAGGGTAGATAATTTTTATAAAGATGCTGTTGTGACTATTTCCAATGCAGGCAAAATTCTTATTGAGATCAAAAAAAGCATTCTAACACCCGGTGAGATGGAAAGCATAGAAATTTCACAAAAGATTCTCTCTCAGCTGGATTTTTCTAATGATATTGTGGTAAGCTTGCAAAACATTTGAAAACTAAAAAGGAGAGAAGAAGCAAAGATGCAGAAAAATAAAGTCACATGCATTCTTTGTCCAAGAGGTTGCACGATTGAAAGAAATGTACAAGGTGAGAAAATTGAATTAAATGGTTTTGGNTGTAAAAAAGGACTTGAATGGGCAAAAGAGGAGTTTACAAACCCTAAAAGAATTCTTACAACCACAGTCCATGTTAAAGATGGTGAGGTAGAGTTTGTGCCTGTTAGAACTAAAATTCCCATTCCAAAAGATAAAATTTTTGAAGCCATTTTGATTTTAAAAAACATAGAGATATCAGCACCAGTTGAAATAGAGAGTGTGATTATGAAAAATATTCTTGATACTGGTGCTGATGTTATTGCAACAAGAAGGGTTAGCAAAAAAAACTCNTCAGATGATTGAAAAAAGCTCAGGTTTGCTTGTTGAGATTGCTACAGCACCTGAAGACAGAGCATGGATTATCTCTTCTTTTGTCTCAATCATACCTCCTGCAATGATTGGAACTGTGGTTGAAATAGCCAACCTTTGTATTGCTTTTGGTATTACACCAGGTAAAACTTCGATTAGTGTGGGTTTGGAATTTTCTATTATTTTAAGACCGGAGGTTATGGACTGCGAGTCTATCAAAAATATTCTTTGAACGCAAGGTACAGAAAGAAAAGCAGCATAGTTGATTAAGTTTTGTCTTGTTGATATAATACCATCAGCACCGCAGTTTATTATAAATTCAATCCCTTTTTCGTCTTTTCCAACACCCTCAATTAGGTCTATATGGACGAAAACTATTTTGTTTTTCTGTTTTATCATATTAATTTCATCTTTTATGGTTAAAATAGAAGAGTGAAGAAGAAAAATGATTTTGCACTCAGAATTTATTGCATATTCGAGTATTGCTTTGTCTCTTATAGCTGGTATAATAGGATTTTGAATAAGTTTGTCTATCAAGTTTTCCATCATAGCAACTAACTCCTTTGAAGAGTTTTTAATATAATTATACACCCAGAAGTAAAATTATAAAAACGGAGGCAGATAAAATTTGAGCAGCACAGTATCTACAAGGACAATACCAGTGATTCCTCTGCGTGGACTTGTAGTTTTTCCATACATGATGCTTCACTTTGATGTTGGGAGACAGATTTCTCTCAAAGCCCTCGAACAGGCGATGGAGAATGATCAGCTTGTTTTGCTTGTTGCCCAGAAAGATCCCAAACAGGAAGAACCAGAGCCAGATGACATGCATCAATTTGGAACAATTGTAAAGATTAAACAAATGCTAAAACTTCCAGGGGAGACCTCAAGAATACTTGTTGAAGGTCTCTACAGAGCACGGGTATTAAGATATTTGTCAACAGACCCCTATTTTTTAGTTGAGGTTGAAGAATATAAAGAAAGTGAAGCCAAATTAGAAGATGACCCTGAATTAGAGGCGCTCATAAGGAATGTGGTTGGAGCATTTGAAGAGTTTGCAAGACTTACAAACAAAATTCCCCCTGATGCTATTTTGTCTGTCACTACAATTCAAAGCCCTGACCAGCTTGCAGATGTTATAGCTGCAAATGTTATTGTGAAACTTGAAGATAAACAGCTTTTGCTTGAAAAGGTAGATTTGAAAGAAAGACTTGTAAAGCTATATGAGATGATATTAAAAGAAAAAGAAATAATTGAAATTGAGAGAAAGATTGCTATCAAAGTAAAAAAACAGATTGATAAGACCCAAAAAGAATATTATTTGAGAGAGCAATTAAAGGCAATCCAGAGCGAACTTGGGGAAAAAGACAGCCTTTTTTCTGAAGCCCAGGAATATAGAGAACAGATAAAAAAGTTAGGACTAAGTGAGGAAAGTCTTCAAAAGGTGTTCAAAGAAATAGACAGGCTTGAGAAATTGCCTCCAAACTCGCCCGAGGTGGGGGTTATAAGAACATATCTTGACTGGGTTGTTGATCTTCCATGGAATGTAAGAAGTGATGAGAAGATTGATATAAATGTGGTCAAAAATGTGCTTGATGAGGACCACTATGGGCTTACAAAAGTAAAAGAAAGGATACTTGAGTATATTGCTGTAAGGAAACTAAAAAACGACATGAAAGGACCTATTTTATGTCTGGTAGGCCCACCTGGTGTTGGGAAGACATCAATTGCAAAGTCGATAGCACGTGCACTTAACAGAAATTATGTAAGAATTTCGCTTGGGGGTCTTCGGGATGAAGCAGAAATACGAGGACACAGGAAAACCTATGTTGGTGCAATGCCAGGAAGAATAATTTATGCTCTTCGTCAGGCAAAGACAAAAAACCCTCTTATACTTTTGGATGAGATTGACAAGATGTCGCACGATTTTAGAGGGGACCCTGCATCTGCACTTTTAGAGGTCTTGGACAGTGAACAGAACTTTGCATTCCGCGACCATTATATTGAAATTCCGTTTGATTTGTCTGAGGTAATGTTTATTGCAACAGCAAACACACTTGAGACAATTCCAAGACCTCTACTTGACAGGCTTGAAGTGATAGAGATTACAGGGTATACTGAAGAAGAAAAGCTTGAAATAGCAAAGAGATATCTTTTGCCAAAGCAAATGGAACAAAACGGGCTTAAAAAATCTCAGTTAAGATGCGACCCGGAAGCTATTAAAGATATCATAACATTTTACACGAGAGAATCTGGTGTGAGAAATTTAGAAAGAGAAATTGCAAGGCTTTGCCGACGTGTTGCAAAAGAAATCTTAGAAGAAAATAAGAAGATGGTAAGAGTCACTAAAAAGAATTTGGAAAAGTATTTGGGTGCGCGAAAGTACAGAAGAGATGAGTTGATTGAACAAGACAGGGTAGGAATTGTAACAGGTCTTGCATGGACGCCTTTTGGCGGTGAGACGCTCTATGTCGAAGCGCTTGTGATGCCAGGGTCCGGCAAATTAGAGCTCACAGGCCAGCTTGGAGATATTATGAAAGAGTCGGCAAAGGCCGCTGTGAGCATTATAAGGTCAAGGGCCAAGGAGCTTGGGATTGACGAGAACTTTTATAAAGACTGCGATATTCACATTCATGTTCCGGAAGGTGCTATTCCAAAAGATGGGCCGTCTGCTGGAGTGACAATGGCAACTGCAATGGTTTCAGCACTGTCACAGAGAAAAGTAAGGTACGACGTTGCTATGACAGGTGAGATTACTTTGAGCGGCAGAGTACTTCCAATTGGCGGGGTAAAAGAGAAGGTTTTAGCAGCAAAAAGAGTGGGTATTAAAAATGTTATCCTGCCTTTTGAAAACAAAAAGGATGTGGATGAACTTGAAGACTATGTGAAGAAAGATATGAACTTTATATTTGTAAAGACAATTGATGAGGTATTTGATATTGCAATTGTAAAGTAAAGGGGGTGAAAGCTAATTTGAAAATCAATCTTTCCAATGCAAGGCTTGAAAAGGTTGCTGTGAAAAAAGAAGACTATCCGCCGATTAAAATGCCAGAGATGTGCATATGCGGAAGATCAAACGTGGGGAAATCTTCTTTTATAAATGCCGTGTTCAAAGACAAACTTGCAAAGGTTGGGTCAACACCGGGTAAAACCCGAACAATCAATTTTTTCAATATAGACGATAAGTTCAGGGTTGTGGATCTTCCAGGTTATGGTTATGCTGAGGTTTCGAAAGAAGAAAAACGAAGATGGAGAAAAATGATTGAAGAGTACCTGCTTGAAAGGCAGGAACTAAAACTTTCTGTTTTGCTTTTAGATTCAAGACATCTTCCTACAGAAGATGATAAAATAATGCTAAGCTTTTTTGACAAAAAAGAAATTCCTATCATGATTGTACTAACAAAGTGTGATAAACTTTCAAATAATGAACTTACAAAAAATACAGAACTTATTTCAAAAGAACTAGGGATTGAAAAGGAACTGTTTTACCAATTTTCTGCTAAGTCTGGCATGGGAGTAAAGCAGGTCCAGTATGCCATAATTAAGTTTATGGAAGAGGCAATATTGCAGGAGAAGGGTAAAAAATGATGTATGCACTTATCAGCAGCTGCCTTATAGGTCTTAACACAAAATATAATGGGACAAACAATTTGAGAGAAGAAGTTGTTGAAAGATTGAAAAATGAGTACATTCTTATTCCCATTTGTCCTGAACAGCTTGGTGGGACTTCCAACACCACGAAATCCATGTGAGATAAAAGATGGCAGGGTTATAGATACAACAGGTAGGGATTTTACCGATAATTTTTATAAAGGTGCTATAGAAGCTTTAAAGCTTGCAAAGTTTTTCGGTGCAGAGATTGCATTTTTGAAGTCTAAAAGTCCTTCTTGTGGTTGTGGCAAAATCTATGATGGAAGCTTTTCAGGAAAACTGGTTGAAGGAAGCGGCATCACAGCAGCTATTTTCATGCAAAATGGTATCAAAGTGGTCTGTATTGATTAAGATTATAGAGGGTGTAAAAAGGATATGGATTTTAAAGAGATTATCAAGTACGACGATTTGATTTCGGTTTTAGACAACTTTTCTTACATCACAGGAATCTCAGCAAACTTTTTGACAGCTGACAACAAATGGGTTGAGAATAAAAAGAAAGGCACGTGCGAGTTCTGCACCATCATGAAAAACTATTACAAAAATGGTGAAGCGTGCAGGGAATCTGATTTGAACGGTGCACAGACTGCTCAAAAGAAAAAGGGCATACATGTTTACAGATGTCACATGGGGCTTATTGAGGCTGTTATTCCTCTGTTTTTCAACACAAGCTATATAGGTTCACTTTTTATTGGTCAGATTCTTTTAGAGCCGCCATCAGAAAAGATGTGGGAACAAATTGCAAAAAAATTAGATGGTCAGCCAGTTGATATACAAAGAGCAAGAGAGAGCTTTTTCAAGCTTACCTTCATCGACCAGGAAAAACTTAAAAGTGTACTTGATATGATGCATATTGTAGCGAAATATATTATAGATTCTGAGATGATAAGAATTTCTTCACTTTCTTCAATTGAAATAATAATTGAATACATCAAGAATCATTACATGGAAGAGATAACACTTGATGATTTGGCTAAAATGGTGTACTTGTCACCAACTTACTTGAGTTATCTTTTTAAAAAGCAGCTTGGTGTGACGTTCAAGGAATACCTCATCAATATAAGGCTAAAAAAATCTAAGGAGCTAATAGAAACAACAGACCTTCCGATTGGAGAGATATCAAAACTGGTAGGGATAGAAGACCAGAACTATTTTAGTAGGCTTTTTAAAAGAAAATATGGAGTGTCTCCGATGAATTACAAGAAAGATAAATATATTTACGATACATCTAAAAAAAATGCTAATACATAGAAAAGAAGTGCATTCAAATTNCACTTCTTTTTTTTTAGAATGAAAATTAGGAAGAAAGGAGAAAAAATTTTATTTGATGTGGGGGAGAAAAAATGGCAGAACTCAGATGGAATCCTCTTTTGCGTGACTGGGTAATGATTGCATCGCACAGACAGGAAAGACCTCAGATGCCCAAAGACTGGTGCCCGTTTTGTCCTGGCTCTGGAAAAGTTCCAGATAATTATGATGTTTTAGAGTATGACAACGACTTTCCAGCCCTTATGCAAAATCCGCCACAGCCAGATGATGTTACAACATCTTTTTATAAGGTTGCACCTGCGTACGGCAAGTGTGAGGTGATTTTATACTCTCCAAATCACACGATAACACTGCCCGAGCTTGAGGTNTCTCATATAAGAAAGCTTGTGGACCTGTGGGTTGAGAGATTTGAAACTCTAAAGAAAGATAAAAACATAAAGTTTATATTCATCTTTGAAAACAGAGGCGAGGNAGTGGGTGTTACAATGCCGCATCCACATGGTCAGATATATGGATATTCATGGATACCACTAAAAATCTTGCGTGAACTTGAAAGTGCTAAGATGCACTATGAGCAGCATGGTGAGTGTTTAATCTGCAGGATTGACAGGGAAGAGAAGGAGTTTAAAAAGAGAATAATTATAGAAAACGACCATTTTGTAACATACCTGCCTTTNTTTACTGAATACCCTTATGGTGTATTTATATCTCCAAAGCGACATGTTGGTGTTATTTCTGACCTTACAGAAGAAGAAAAAGACAGCTTTGCAAAGATGTTAAAAGAGACCACAGGAACGCTGGACAGTCTTTTTGACTATCAATTCCCGTACATGATGTGTATGCATCAGNTCCCTGTCAATGTCGATGAGGACTATTCTAAATTTTACCATTTTCATGTAGAGTTTTACCCGCCCATGCGGTCAAAAGACAAGCAAAAGTTCAATGCATCGAGTGAAACAGGGGCATGGGCACCGTGTAACACCACCTCACCCGAGGAAAAGGCAGAAGAGCTGAGACAGGCTTATAAAAGATTTATGGAAAAGATGCAAGGAGGAGACAGGAAATGAAGATTGAAGAGCTTTTGAAGATATTCAAGGAGGTTTATGGTGAAGGCAAAGAGCCTATCAGGTGCTTTTTTTCAAGCGGAAGAGTAAACCTAATTGGTGAGCACACAGACTACAACGGCGGGTATGTTTTCCCTGCAGCACTCAATGTTGGTACCACCGTTCTTGCCCGAAAAAGAAACGACAAAAAAATTTGCTTGTATGCAACAGACCTAAAAGAGCTTGTTGAAACAGACATCGATAAGATTGATGAGTATAAAAATATCAGGTGGGGAAACTATCAGCTTGGTGTTATAAAAGAGCTAAAAGAGGCAGGATATGAAGTTGGAGGTCTTGACATGCTCTTTCACGACACTGTACCGCACGGAGCAGGGCTTTCATCATCTGCTGCGATTGAGTGTGCAACTGGAATTGCAGTTTACTCACTCTTCAATAGCAAGCCACTTAACAAAATTGAACTTAGCTTTATATGTCAGAAGGCTGAGAACAGGTTTGTGGGGGTAAACTGTGGTATTATGGACCAGTTTGCTTCAAGTCTTGGGANAAAAGACCATGCCATTTTTCTCAACACACGCACTATGGAGTACAAGTATGTACCTTTAAAACTTGGTGATTACAAGATTGTGATCAGCAACACTAACAAGAAAAGAAGTCTTGCAGACTCAAAATACAATGAAAGAAGAATAGAGTGCGAAAAAGGGNTTGAACTTTTGAAAAAAGAACTTAGCATTTCGTGCCTTGGTGAGCTTGACGTTGAGACGTTTGAAAAATATAAAAATTTGATTGATGATGAAATAATTCTAAAAAGGGTAAGACATGTTGTNTACGAAGACGACAGAGTTTTAAAATCCATTGACGTTTTGCAAAAAGGAGACCTTGAAGCTTTTGGCAAGCTTATGATACAATCTCATATATCGCTAAGAGATGACTATNAGGTAACAGGACTTGAGCTTGACACACTTTTTGATGAGGCTTTAAAGATAGAAGGGGTAATTGGCTCAAGAATGACAGGTGCTGGTTTTGGTGGCTGCACAGTCTCAATTGTTCATAAGGATGCTATAGAAGAGTTTGTAAGAAAAGTAGGGGAAAATTACCATACAAAAACAGGGCTTGTGGCAGATTTTTATACATTTGAAATTGACGATGGGGCAAGGGAAATAGAGATTTAAAAATTCTTTTATAAGGGAAGGGTTGATAGAAAGATGATTTTGGTTACAGGTGGAGCAGGGTACATTGGAAGCCATATGGTATGGCTTTTGCTTGAAAAAGGATATGATGTGGTGGTTGTTGACAATCTTGAAAAAGGTCACAGGAAAGCAGTTTTAGGTGGAAAGTTCTATAGTGGTGATCTTAAAGACAAAGAGTTTTTGGAAAATGTGTTTGCGGAAAATGACATCTCAGCAGTCATCCATTTTGCTGCCTCTTCTTTGGTGGGAGAGAGCGTTCAGAATCCTATAAAGTATTACTACAACAACGTTTATGGTACTCTAAATCTTGTTGAAACAATGATAAAACACAATGTAAAAAAACTNGTGTTTTCTTCAACAGCAGCCGTCTATGGAGAACCAGAGAACATCCCTATACTTGAAGAGGACAAAACAGAGCCTACAAACCCTTATGGTGAGACAAAACTTGCAATTGAAAAAATGTTAAAATGGATGGATGTTGCCTATGGGCTAAAATTTGTGTCCCTGAGGTATTTCAATGTTGCAGGTAGCCACCCCGACGGGATTATTGGAGAATACCATAATCCTGAGACACACCTTATTCCCATAGTACTTCAAACAGCGCTTGGTATTCGTGAAAAGGTTATTGTATATGGCAATGATTACAATACCAAAGAT
>JGI24230J36428_100169_pt1 | contig 10841 bp, 9 predicted proteins | sample YelNats1bottle14_FD_36428 | JGI IMG/M metagenome (IMG submission 36428) | reverse complement strand
TTTGTAGATTCAAAGCTTGAACAACTTGACAAAAAGATGGAAGAAGCAAGAACTATTATAAAAGAAATGAATGAACAATACGTCTTCTTATCTTCATTAATAGTCCATTTGGAAAACCAGAGTACTGGAAGTGTTGTCCGTGAAAACGCGTCTTTAATACGTACAGAGGACATTTCAAATTATTCAAAAGAATCCTCCAGTACGACTTACAAAAGCCTTCAAAATAATCAATATACATCGCAAAGAGTACAGACAGACATTGAGCAAGAAAAAGGTACGTTAGACGATGATTATTTGTCCTATGAAAAGCACGAAGAATTGGAAAGTGAGAAGAAAGAGATTGTAATCTTCGATATGTACCTCAGTGGTATAGAACCTGTTGAAATAGCCAAGAGGATGAAAATGGGCGTTGGTGAAGTCCAACTCATAATAGACTTAATGAAGCGACAAAAAACTTAAAAGAATATTTCGTCTGTTTGGAGGTGAGTAGCGTGAAAGGTGAGCACCCATACGTAAGGTGGGCAATTGAAGTTATAGAGAACTACGTAAAATATCACAGAGTAATAGAGCCACACGAAGGACTTCCAAAAGATTTATTTAAAATAAGGGCTGGTGCGTTTGTAACGCTTCATAATCTCGATGGTTCATTACGTGGTTGCATAGGTACCTTCACCGGTAAGAGAAAACCTTGCCTATGAAATCCGCGATAATGCAATCTCCGCTGCAACAAGAGATCCAAGGTTTCCTCCTGTTCAAATTGAAGAGCTTGATAGCATTGTCGTCAACGTCGACGTCCTAAGTCCGTACGAGGTTGTAAAGAGCATCGATGAACTCGATCCAAGAAAGTATGGAATCATCGTCCAAAAAGGTTGGAGGAGGGGTTTACTCTTGCCAGATATAGAAGGAGTGGACAGTGTTGAAGAACAAATTAGAATAGCAAAGTTGAAGGCTGGAATATACGATGATGATTTTGAAATCTACAAGTTTACTGTAGAAAGATACAGATAGTTGAACTTTATTCATACATTCCTAACATTCTTATTCTCAACAGTTAGAGGTGATATATCTGAAGATAAACAACGAAGAGAAGCTAAAAAGGATTAAATTAAACCAAATTAAAGATGCCGTAGTTTTATTATTCGGATTTTTTGGTATAAGTTTTATAATACCAGCTTATATAATCGCTATGCTCAACCTGATGTCATTTCCAAATTTGTCCAAAACTATATTACTTGCAGCATTCTATTCGGAGTTATTAATGTTTGCAATACTCACACCACATATCCAGATTCTACTTGAAATGACAAGAACGGCAATTGGAAGGAGGACACCTTACCTTCTTATATTTGGAACTGCAGCTGCTTTTTTGCTTACAGCGATAGCCAACGCAACTGTTAATGAAAGGTCAATTATACTAATAGTAACACTTATATTGCTCTTTAACTTCTCTTTGTATCTATACTCATTAGCCTTTTTAGGCTTGGTGAGTGATAAGAAGACATACATAACGTGGGGCTTTCTCGAATCACAGTCGAAGTTCTGGAGTGTTATTGGTATTCTTTCTTCTTACCTTTACTCATTAAAACTTGATAGCAGCATTAGAATTTTTCCCCACGTTGGTCTTGTCTTTCTCATAACGGTCTTTGCAGTATCTTTCTTTATAATTGAAGATAAAAAGTACAAAGTTAAGGTCCCTACAAGTGAAAAAATAGAGATTTACGAAAAATACCAGGGAACAAAAGAGCTCAGAAGAAGGTTAAAAAAACCGAAGGATTTTGACATCAAAATACTCTTTTCTTTACTCTTGGGTTACCAATTTCAATTTCTTCTGGCTATCCATATTACAGAAAGCGAGAAATATTTAGAAACTCAAAGAGAAGTTAGCAATATTTTAGTAATGTATTCATGTGGTTTCGTGTTAAATTACATAATTCATTTACTCTCAAAACATACTTCGAACGTATTAAATAGGCTCAAACATATCACAACAGCACTTGCATTATTTATCTTCTCTACTACGTTTTTATACTCTACAAGGGAATGGTATATGTTTGTTTCTTTCATTACTGGTTTTCTCTTATTCCCGGCTTTGTCGAAATATTTCTACCTCCCAGGTATTGGATTGGAACGTTTTCTACGTATAGACGGTTCGATTATGAACTCGACTGAGATTGACGATTACTATAATCTCTTTGTTTACTTAGCAATACTTTTTAATGGTATATTACTCGACGTATTTGGTTCAAAAATATCTGGCATTCTTGGGGCTCTTCTTTTAACAGTCTTTCTTATTATTGAACTTATCACATCTCGTGTTAAAATAAAAAGTACAAATGACGGTACAGACAAGAATACCGAGTAATGAGAAACTTTAAAACAAATAAGAACTATAAGAATTGAGGTGGAGATTTTGATTAAGGACGGCGATAGGGTCTTGCTTTATGGAGAAGACGGAAAAAAATTCCTCGTTAAGGTGGAAGCTGGAAAGAGCAAAGGAACACACCTTGGCGTTATAGAGTTTAACAATGTTATAGGAAAGAACTTTGGTGATGTTATAAAAATTGGGAAAACGAACAAGTCGTATTACTTACTCCCACCAACATATATAGACAACATATTCTCTATGAAAAGGAAAACCCAGATTATATATCCAAAAGACTCAAGCTACATCTTACTAAAACTTGACATAAAACCTGGTGTTCGTGTAATCGATACCGGTGTTGGAAGTGGTGCGATGTGTGCTGCAATGGCAAGACTTGTAGGACCAGATGGGAAGGTATATGCTTATGAAAGAAGGGAAGATTTCCATAAGCTTGCCACGCAGAATCTTACAGAGTGGGGACTAATCGATAGGGTAGAATTAAAATTGCGAGATATCTCTATGGGATTTGATGAAACAAATGTGGATGCACTTCTTCTTGATGTACCTGATCCTGAGAATTACATCGAAATCTGCTGGCAGGCTCTTGGAGGGGGAGGAAGGATTGGAGTAATCTGTCCCACCGTAAATCAGGTTTCGATGGTGCTTGAAAGGATGTATGAATTACCTTTTATCGACGTTGAGGTGTGGGAATCTTTAATGAGACAGTATAAACCTTATCCTAACAGACTAAGACCTGTTGATAGGATGGTCGCTCATACGACGTTCTTGGTCTTTGCAAGAAAGGTAAATGCTTTCATACATCAAGAACCATGCCAAGACCAGCAAGAGAAGGACACAAAGAATATCCAAAATCCAGAAGAACTTCATCATGAGAGTAATTTGTAATTTAATGGAAAGAGAGGTGCGGTATATGAAGACTGTCTTTAAAGGGATTTTATCGTATTCATTTTTGATCGTTGTTATCGTTGTTTCAAGTCTGATACTATCTGGTGCATCGGATAAAGAACTGCTAAATTACATCTCGCCACTTTATGAAACGCTGTATAGAATTAACTACAATTACTATGGCATAAAGGAAGTAAAATTTGATAAAGTTATTGATTCTGCAATCGACGGTATGGTTAAAGGTCTTGGTGACGATTTTAGTTACTACTATCCGCCTTCACAAATGAACGAGCAACAGATTGAAATGGAAGGTCAATACGGTGGACTTGGAATAGAAGTCACTTACGACAGTGAGAATAGAGCTGTAAAGATAGTTAGCCCGATGTACGGCACACCCGCTTGGAGGGCAGGATTGCAATCAGGAGACCTTATAATCGGTATAGATGATCAACCTGTAAGTGAAATGGAATATATGGAAGCCATAAACAAAATGCGAGGAAAGCCTGGAACATCCGTTAAGCTAACAATCAAAAGAGACAAGGAAATAATAGAGGTTAATATCGTTCGTGAGATTATTCAGATAATTCCCGTAAAGTCCGGTGTAACAAATTACAATGGTAAGAAAATTGGATATGTACTAATCACAAAGTTTAACGAACCAGTACCCGCTGAATTGCAAAAGGCACTCAGGAAACTTTACGACCAAGGTATAGACTCTCTAATTTTAGATCTCAGGAATAATCCTGGAGGATTACTTGACGTTGCAATTGAGGTTGCAAATCAATTCCTTGATGCCGGAAAGATTATAGTATCTGTGAAGGATAGAGATGGAAAGATAACTGATAGATACATAAGCCAAGGTAACAACTATCCAAAAGTACCCATTGTTGTGCTTGTTAATAACGGTTCAGCTTCAGCATCCGAAATCGTAGCAGGTGCTCTAAAAGAAAACAACAGAGCTGTACTTATCGGTCAAAAGACATTCGGAAAAGGCTCTGTCCAAAGGGGATTCCCATTAAGCAATGGTGGTACTGTCTTCCTAACGATAGCACATTACCTGACTCCTTCAGGTAAGGATATTCACAAGCTTGGAATTGAGCCAAACATCAAAGTAGAAGAAGTACAGAACACTTCTTCGAGAAAAGTAGAAGCCAAAGCCTACACACTTACAGAAATAGAAGTGGACCAGAACGATCCTGTTATTAAAGCTGCATTAGAGTATCTAACTAAACAAAAGTAAGAAAGTAACTTACAGCAATGTAGTAGAGTAAATTGTATAACTTTTGTAGAAAGTGAGAATCCGTGGTGAAGAATGAAATTAGAATTCTATGCATTTATGCTTTTCGTAATAACACTGATTGCATTTAGTGTATTACTTGTATCTAAGAAACCTATAATTGAGGAGGAGGTCTTACCTTCTCCTGCTCTTTTTGTAAAAAATCCTTACAAGTATATTTTACTAAGAAGAACCAACGAGATTAACCAACAGCTCTTTTTCATCGAGTATAAAAAGCGAATAGTAATACAAGACAACTCGAAAGAGATTGAAAATATAGTTATGAATATATCAGACAGGCGTGCATTGAAGTATGTTATAAAGAGGATTTGGAAATACTGGTGGGGTTACGGTGTTGAATGGTCGAAATATAAGATAAAACATATCGAATTGACGTGGTACCCAAGAGTTTATGAAGTTAAGTATTCTCGTACGACATTTGGAGAAGCTCTTTGGAACGCTCTGAATGGAACAAGTACAGCATTTTCGCTTCACAGAGCAGATGAAGAACTTGCACGTCTTATAGCTGATAAGTACAATGTAGAATTTGTAATTGACAGTGCATCGAAGTAAAGAGAAGGAGAGTATAACTACGATGTCAAAGATAAAGACCGNTGCAGAGATGGTNAAGTCGCTACTTGCTATAGCAGTACTCTTCATAATGTACGTTTGGTCTGCAAATACCCTTCATTTAAACGTTTTTTTGATTGATGAAGAAGTATTTAACTTCTTTGTACTTTATTTACCATCGCTTGTTTTCTTTTCGAGTCTGTTTTTAACAACAGATGATGTCTTTCGTGAAGTGCAGAGACTTACTATCTACGCTTTAGCGCCTGTATTTGCCTTCAGATTGGGTTGGTACGGTCTTTCCTTTCACTACGGATATGTTGTATGTTATGCCTTGTCAAATTTTTTCAAGCCAAACTTTAAAAAGCGATATGCTATTATTATCTTCAACGGAATAGCCTTATTAATCTTTCTATGGTGGAGGGCTGTTTAAAGTGGAAAAGTTTGCAAAGTGGTACGTTGAAAAGATATTAAAAAACTCTAATAAAGTTCTAATTGCCTTGTTTGTTATTTCATCAATTCTTGGACTNTATGCTATCTTTGGGCTGAGAATCAATGCTGATATTACNGGATTAGCACCGAAAAACAACGCAAAATTTTCAGACTTGGTGAAGTATACATCAGAAAAAGTTACCTCCAATACACTTGTAGTTGTTATTGAAGGTACAAAAGAGCTCAACCCTGATGAAATAGCAAAGCAACTAAAAGAGATTTTTGAAAAGACTGAATACATAAATCAAGCAGAGCCATTCGACAATCCAGAAACACTTGTGAAATACGGAATGCTTGCACTTGGTGAGGGCTCCTTAGGAGATACGTTAAACTATTACCAGTCACTTGCAAAAGTGGAACCAAAAACACTTATAGACTTCAGGTTTTGGAGAAACCTTGGTGTAGGACTTTACGATTTGAATAGCTACATCGAAAACCTCGTTCAAAAGAGCGGAATTAAGAAATATTACCTACTTTCACCCGATAAAGACCTCATAGTAATGAACTTCTCCATGAAAAAGCCCATGTCAGATGTTAAGTTTGTAACGGAGGCTGTTGAACACCTAAAATCTCTAACGAAAAATTTTGAAAAATCACGAAAAGTAAAGATATATTTTACCGGTGGTGTAATGTCTACATATGAAGCAAATAAACAAGCTTCAAAGGATTTTGCATTTACAACATTTATATCTATGGCAGCAATAGTAGCAATAATAATCTTAGGTTTTGGAAGTCTTTTGGAACTTTTCATACTATCCATAGGTCTTATATTATCAATGGCAATTGCACTTGGCTTAATCGCTATCTTCTTACGTGAGCTCAACATAATCACAACATTCGTCAACGCAATGCTACTTGGAATGGGAATAGATTATGCTATGTATATCGTAACTCGTATTCAAGAACGCTTTAACATAGAGGGAATATCGAGAGAAAGTATAGTAGATGCATTCATCGAAAATTTTAGACCATCTTTTATCTCAATGCTAACAACTGCTTTGGCATTCATGGGAATGCTTCTGAGTCCATCAAATGCTATAAAGCAGATGGGATTCTCCGTTGCTCTGGGAGTACTTGTTTATTTCTTTGTGTTCAATACATTTGTTCCGATAATGCATGACAAATTCATATCGAGATTCAAAGAACGTCAAAGAGAAACCTACATAAGAATTGTAGACATAATAAGAAAAAGTCGTGTTCTTATGACGTTAACAATATCCCTCACAATTCTTTTTGCAGTTGTAGGCGCTTATTCGGTAATCAATTTCTCCTACACAACTTCGAGTTTGATCCCAAAAAAATCGGAGACAAACATTGCAAGCGAGATAATCTCACAAAAATTTGGCAACGTCGCATCCAGCGACGTCGTTATTGCCGCTGAAAACTCAGAAAAGCTTTCAAAGAAATAGAAAAACTTAAAGAAAAGGGAATAATAACTTCTGAATTCTCAATACTTACATTCATACAAAACCCTGAAAAGATAGCTGAAGAAAAATCGAATATCTATCTTCAAGTTTTGAAAATAACCAATACACCTTTCTTAGAAGTACTATTTAAAAAATACGGTCTTTACGAAAGTTTCGTCTCAACTGTCGATGTTATTAAGAATATTTCTACTACCGAAGACCTCTTCAAACTTATGGAAAGAGACATTCCAAGTTTGTTCTACAAAGACATTAACGGCAAGAAATATCTACTCGCATACGTAACGCCCGCATATAATATTTGGGATGGTAACAACTTTAAGAAATTCTTCGAATCTGTAAAAGAATATAGAGTTTACGGTTATGCCGCTTTGTTTTACAACATCATCACAGAACTTATAGAATCAACAATATGGGTTTTCGGAATAGTCTTCTTAATAGAATTAATAGTTCTTTACGTAGATTTCAGAAAGTTTAGAAAAGCATGGAATATCTTACTTTTGACAGTGCTCAACACATTAGCAGCTTTTGGAATATCCTATATAATTGGAATAAAGACCACGTTTATCACATTTATCGTTTTACCGATATTCCTTGGTATAGGAGTTGACAGTTTAGTTGAACTTGAACACAGTGTCAGTTATGGTAGAGAAAGTGTCATAAAGACTGAAAAAGCAATCATAATGTCAATTCTAACAACGGTTGCATCGTTTGGGAGCTTCTTATTAGCCCAAGGACAACTTTTACGAGAATTCGGATTTGTAACTTCAGCAGGTCTTATTGGTACACTCATAATCTCACTCTTCTGGTATCTCAATGTTGCTGAAAGCTCTTACAAAAAGAGTGTTACTAAAAAAGGAAAGAATCAGGAGGAAAGCATTCAATGAGGATATTAATGATTTCAGATACCTATTTACCCCAAATAAATGGTGTTGCAACTTCGATATATCTATCTAAGAAGTACCTTGAAATGAGAGGACACGAAGTATACATAGTCGCTCCAGTAAAACCAGATTACGAAGACAAAGTGCTTGTTGTTCCAGGTATTCCATTCCCTATGGAGAAACAACACAGAGTCGTATTTGCAAACCATGTAAAGATTTTAGAATACGCTCTTGAACACAAAGTAGAAATAATCCACAGTCATGACCCAATGGCACTTGGAATGCGCGCACTAAAAGTACAGAAAGATTTAAAACTCCCACATATACACACTTACCACACATTACTAACTGAATACAGACACTACGTTCCACCACCATTTACACCAGATAGGCGTACAGTGGAGGAGTTTTCCAGATGGTTCTGCAACAAAGTAAACGTCGTTATTGCCCCAACAGAAGAGATTAAGAACGAGCTTATAAACTACAAGGTTCAACGACCTATTGAAGTATTACCCACAGGTATAGACACTATAGACTTCTCACAACCCCCAAGAAGGCAGATAAGAGAAGAGTACGGCATTCCAAAAGATGTGAGATTGCTTATGTACGCTGGAAGGTTAGCAAAAGAAAAAAATCTCGAATTTCTATCGAGGGTTGTAGCAAGGTACATGAAAGCTAATAAAGATGTATGGTTTTTAATAGTCGGTGATGGACCAGAAAGAAAAGATATTGAAAAGTTTTTCGAAGATGATGGTATAGCTAACAAAACTATATTTACAGGGTACGTACCTCACAAAGAGATAAAAGACTATTATAAAGCCTCTGATTTATTTGTTTTCGCATCTCTGACAGAAACGCAGGGACTTGTAGTCCTTGAAGCTCTGGCAAGTGGAACACCTGTAGTAGCAATTGCATACAAGGGAGTTGCAAATGTACTCGTAAATGGTGAAGGNGCAATCACTACCGGAATAGATGANGAAGAATTTTACAGTGCGATAAACTCTGCCCTTGAAAATAAAGAACAACTATCAAGAAGGGGCATTGAATATGTTGAGAAACATTGGTCTATGAACTCAATGGTTGATAAGCTCGAGAAAATATACGAATCAGCTATAAATGAAGGATACATAGACTTTTCAATGCCTTCGATAATCAACACATCTTTGCAGATGAAGATAAACGCTCTCTTTAAAAGATTCGCAGGGCTTTTCGATTAACAATTAAAGCTGCTCATTCATTGAGCAGCTTTAATTTCGTTCAGTTCGTTGAAAAACTTTACATAACTTTCATACCTACTCTTGTTTATCTTACCTTTTTCAACACTTTTTTTCACACTACATTCCGGCTCATCTATATGTACACAGTCAGGGAAGAAACATTTATCGTTTTCGAACTCAATGAACAATTCTCTGAGCCTTAACGGCTCAATGTGCGTTATTTCAAGACTTGCAAAACCTGGAGTATCGGCAACCCATCCGCCAAAGGAAAGGGGCAATAGCTCTGCTGCTGTTGTCGTATGCCTTCCGCGTTCGAGTTTTTCCGAAATCTCTCCTGTTCGTAATTTCAGAGAGCTTTCAATAGCATTAAGTAAACTACTCTTTCCCACACCGGACATGCCTGCAAAGACAGACAATTTACCAGCTAAATACATTTTTAATTCCCCTAAACCCACCTTATTAAGCACACTCGTTTTCACAACTGGATACAGCTTACCATATATACTATCAAATTCCGCAATTTTCTCTTTTGATAAGAGATCTACTTTATTCAAAACGATAACAATCGGTAGTTTCTCTTGCTCTACAAGGACTATGAACCTGTCGAGTATATCGTATGGTACTACAGGTTTTTCAATGGTTGTAACTATTATAACCTGCTCGACGTTTGCAACACTCGGTTTTTTTAATTCGTTCGTTCTATTTATTATATTCTCAACAACTCCCTCATTGCCAGAGAGACGTGTATATTCAACAATATCTCCAACTATGGGTCTTATACCTTGCTTTTTAAATTTGCCTCTCAACTTACATAGAATCTGCTCTAAGCTATTATTATCTTGAACGACAAGGAGGTTAGAATAGAACTTAACAACTCTACCTAAGTTTCTTTGGCTTTTCATCTTAGAATTGTCCTCCTTGTTCTTCAGGGACATTTGGCTTTTTCTGGTTAGTCGAATCATATTCTTGAGAAACATTATCTTGACTGCCAGAACTGTTTTCAGAGCCAAAATTATCCTGTTTAGTACCATTAGACTCATTATTAGAAGGGCTCGCAGGTTTTGACAAGATATCCAAAGTAGGCTTTGAATTATCTCCTTCAACACTTACTTCAGGTGGTATTGTTTCGACCGAACTTCCAGTTTCACTAAAATCCGTGGTATTTCCACTTGATTCATTGAAGCTTTCGGTATTTCCAACAGCTCTTTCAGAACCGTTGCTCACAAATAATGTTACAGTATCGCCACTTCTTACTCTATTCCCTGGAGTGGGAGATGTTTGTATAACAGTCCCATTAATGCGAGCATCTTCAACTATTTTCGTTACCGTATCTATATCAAATAGCCTAAGAACATTCTGAACACTCTTGTACCATGTACCAGTAAAATCCGGCAGAGATATTGACTTTTCTACGAGATTCTGGGCAAATAATTTTACTTTTCTTCCCTTTTTAACAACGGTATTAGCCGGTGGATCCATGTTTATAACCTTTCCAGAATCACCTATCTTTTCAATTCTAAAACCCATATCCATCAATTCTTTTTCTGCTATTTGAACGTCTTTACCTATGTAGTTTGGTAAAAGCACAGTTCCCCTTCTTGTTTCCAAATACATAAGAAAATAGAATGAGAGTAAACCTAAGAGAACTCCTAAGATGATTGCAGAAAGAACAATAAATGGAAAAGAGAACAATACAACCCTGTAATCTCTATA
>JGI24230J36428_100167_pt1 | contig 10901 bp, 8 predicted proteins | sample YelNats1bottle14_FD_36428 | JGI IMG/M metagenome (IMG submission 36428) | reverse complement strand
TGTAATTTCTCAGCTTCTTCTCTTGAATAGAATGGTCCCACAGGTTTTGTTGGTTTTTTAAATCCTTCATCATCTTTGTTTACAATTATCTGTGTAACCACTGCCGCTATTTGCCTATCCATTTTCCTTTTTCTGAGTTCGTTACCGAGTGTTAGAGCAATCATATATCCAAGGCTTCCCTGAGTTTGTGCATCGTTTACATCTATAGGAAATGGTGGAATGACATGTTTTGCAAGGTCTTGTTGTACGAGAATATTACCAACTTGTGGACCATTTCCGTGCGTGATTACAATATCGTATTCATCGAGCATCGAAACTAAAAAATGCGCTGTTTCCGAAAGGTTTTTAAGCATATTTTCCGCCGTTGCTTCTTCACCGGGCCTATTTACAGCATTTCCTCCAATTGCCACAACTGCAAGTTTCTTCATGAAAGCACCTCCAAACGATAGTGTTGTTAGATTAAGAAATTGCTATTGCAAGAGCGATAGAAGCGAATTTTGACTCACTTGTGTCGGCACGAGATATNACTATGACTGGTGCCTTGGCACCTGCAATAATGCCAGCTATTTTACCATTTGCAAAGTAGACTGCTGATTTTCCAAGGAAGTTTCCACTGTGTATGTCAGGTACAACAAGTATGTCTGCATGTCCGGCAACTTCACCTTTAACTCCCTTTACTTCAGCTGCATAAACACTTAAAGCGTTATCTATTCCAAGTGGACCATCTATTTTACAATTCTTTATCTGACCACGTTCGTTCATTTTTGCTATAATTGCTGCTTCTAAAGTCTCAGGCATATCGGGATTAACGGTTTCAACAGCTGCTATCAAACCAACGTGTGGCATTTCATAACCAAGTTTTCTTGCGACTGAAACTGCATTTTCAATGATTTGAACCTTCTGTTCAAGTGTTGGTCTAATGACCATACCACCATCGGTAACAAAGATTAACCTGTTGACACCAGGTACTTCGACAACCGCAACGTGAGAAAGCAACCTTTCGGTTCTTAAACCTTGCTCTTTATCAAGTACCGCTTTGAGAAGTGTGGAGGTCTTTACAAGACCTTTCATAACTATATGTGCTCTACCTTCGACGACAGCTTTAACCGCTGCCTTCGATGACTCTTCATCTGTTCTGCAATCCACGATAGGAAAATCAGCACCAATTTCCTTAAGATTCGACTCTATAACTTCCTTCTTACCAAAGAGTATTGCTGAAACTCCAAGTTCTTGTGCTTCGAATACGGCTTTGATTGCTTCCTTATCTTCCGCACCGGCAATTGCTATTACTTTTCCTTTGCCCTTCGCCATCTCAATAACTTCACTTAGACTCCTAAGCACGAAAAACACCTCCAGCAGAAGATTATCTATTTTAGAAACATCATTTTTTAAACGAGATACTTAGCCGCTGCACAGATGTAAGTCATTGCTAATAATGCTTCAAAGACGACTTTGTAATCTTCATGAATCAATTTAACCTTTCTTCCATCTATTCTTTCAACCAAAGGCATTGATGAAACGAGATCTGCTCGCAATGTATCGCTAAATTCGACAACCAATTCAATTGGGGTTGAGAATTTGAAGACTTGGAAATCCTCTCTTCTTTTGGTAGATAATTGCGTTGCGCTTTCTTCAAGCTCGCTTAACACAATTGGTAGTGGCTTCATGACTGCGCTATGTCTACCTATCGACTGCTTAGTGGAAATATAAAGTGCGTTTGGTATGTATTCTTTAGTTTCTTTAACAACTTTATCATCACCAACGATACAGGCAATTGGGACATTGTAAAGTCCAGCGAATGCTGCATTGATAAGTGCCTCGTTCATTTCAGTACCGTTGATCCATATATTGTGTATGGAAGAACTTGAATAAGTGTGATCCATATTTGCATGGAGTTTGCCTATGCCGGCATGGTATCCAAAAAATACTGCAAAGTCAAAAGAGTCATCTATACCATACATCATATAATACTGCCTAACTCCGCCACTTACAAGATTTACATTTGGAAATTCTTCAGTAATTTCCCAGGGAATATTGTCACCGGTTGCGTGTGAATCAACGAGAAAGACATAATCGCCTTCCAAACCAGATAGAAAGGCTCGCAGTTGTCTTAACATTTCTTGCCTTTTATAATCGGTGCTTCTTTTATCTACGTCACTCCAGTTTGTTATTCCAGCAAGTCCCTCATAATCGAAAGATATGAATATCTTCTTTTGCATTATAAACACCCCCAAATAATTATAACCTATATACAAACAGATATAAAGTCAAATAAGAAAATGTATAATAAAGCATACTTAAGCAAAGTCATGCAAATTAATAAGAATGATAAGGTCGTTTCCATTATGGACAATTTTCAACAAATCATTGTGGTTAAGCCATAAGTCTCACAGACGATTTATAAAAGTAAACATTTTCGAAACAAAACTTCATATGCCATTCTTCATGGGAAAAATATCATTCACAAGTTAACATAAAGTTTGTCTTGATTTTTAACATACACTTATGAGATAATACTCAGTGCAACCCGCCTGAATTACTATAGAGGTGCTCTTATGGATATTAAAGAAAGAATTCTTTCCTCGCTTAAAGAAAAGGTTAGCAGGCAGCAATGGGAACATTGGTTTATTGATTTTTATGTTAAACGCATAGAAGAGACCCACGTGATTTTTGAAGTGGGGAACCTTTTCATTAAAGGTTATATAGAAAAGAAATTTGATAAGATAATAAGAAAAACGATAAACGAAGTTGTAGGTCCAAATGCCACTTATGAAATAGTTTACGCTCAGATTGGTCAGTCGGACAGCTTTGAAGTTGAAGAATCGAACAACGTCGCGCTTGTGAGAAAAAAACCAGTTCTTATTACACCGCTTAATTTAAAATACCGATTTGATAACTTTGTGGTCGATGAATTTAACCAATTTGCTTACAATTTACTGCTTGAAGCAGCCAAGCATCCGGGTACTTATAATCCAATATTCATACATAGTGAGGCTGGTATGGGAAAGACACATCTTGTACAAGCCTATGGTAACTATTTGTTGTCGAATAATCCCGATTTACGATTCGCATATCTTACGAGCGAAAGCTTTATGAATGAGCTTGTGACGAAACTAAAATCTGGAAGTATAGAGGAATTTCGTGAAAGATATAGAAAGAAAATAGATGTCCTTGTTATCGACGATGTCCAGTTTCTTTCCGGTAAGAACGGGATACAAATAGAACTCTTCCATACATTCAATGCACTTTACGAAGCAGGAAAACAGATAATTATCTGTTCTGATAGGTCTCCAAANGAACTCAAAGATTTTCAAGATAGGGTTATTTCAAGATTTCAAATGGGTGTAGTTGTGCAGATTAAAACGCCTTCCCAAGAAGCAATGTATAAAATAGCAAGGAAGGTTGTAGATGAAGAAAGAGCTGAGATTGATGACAATATATTAAGGTATGTAGCTGACCATCTAAAAGGAAGCATAAGGATACTCAAAGGAGCTATTATTAAGCTTATCGCCTACAAGAGTATGTGCGATGAACTTGACATTTCGACGGTTAAATCCATTTTAAAGGATGTTCTACACGAAGATACTCGTCAAAGCACCAATGGAGATTTGATCGATATTGTTGCGAAGAACTTTAACACAACGAAAGAGAATGTTATTTCTGGTTCAAGGGATAAGAACACGACACTTGCAAGACAGGTATGTATGTATCTTATGGTTAAGAAATTTGGAATGTCAACTCGAAAAGTAGGAGAAGTATTCTCCAAGACTCACCCTTCAGTTATTAGTTCTGTTAAGGCAGTCGAAGAAAGGTTATTGCAAGACAAACAACTTAATCTAAAAATTGCAACCATTGAAAAGGAAATTCAGAAAAACGTAGGAAAGGCATATTCTTGATAGCTGTATAACATACAATATCAGATGGTTTTGAGAATTGCAAAAGATTTAAATATATGCTATAATGTTTTTCGATTTCGAAAAGGAGGTGCTAAAGCATGAAAGTTAGAGTTGATGAAGCAACATGCATTGGCTGNGGTGTTTGTGAGAACCTCTGNCCAGACGTATTCAAACTCGGGGATGACATGAAAGCAAAAGTTCTTCTTCCAGAGACAGATCTCGATTGTGCAAAAGATGCAGCTGACAGCTGTCCAACGGCAGCTATTTCAGTTGAAGAGTAAGCTGAATCCGGAAGAAAGATATCTACATTTTGGGGGCAAATTGCCCCCTTTATTGTTGAATTTGTTTAGAATCCTAAAAAGATTCTAGAATTTTTTGTTTTTTACAATAAAGACTATACATATTATAAGAAATCTCGTTATTTAAGAGAATATACAAACAACAGAAGCTTTATCGCAGTTTTGTTGTCCTTGAATATCATCGATGTGATATAATATAATTATTAGGCACAAAGTCCACACTGTTGAAAAATGCTAAATAACTAAGATAAAAAGGAAGGTGTACGTAGTGGAAAAGAAGTATAGTCGTATCAGCACATCATTTTTAAATACTTTAACGACAGTTATTACTTTTATAGCACTTATTATTTTCATTTCTCCGGTCTTTGCACTAAATATTGAGAAGTCAACCGAAATCTACAAATCATACTTTTCACCCTCCTCAGATTTTCACAGATTTGTTTTAAAGCACATTAATTATGACCTGCCATTATACAGATTTTTCAAGATATATATGGTGGGTTCAGCAGAAAAGTCTGAAACAACAAAAAAGACAGGAGACTATTTAGAAGTTCTAAAGTCCATGGATGGTATCGAGACAGATGAAGAAAAACTTGCGCGCGTAATGTACCTTTCTTACTGGGAGTCAAAATTAAATAACCGCGCTTTTGATGTTGAACTAATTAATAGTTCCCCAATATTCAATGAATTCTTTACAGATTACCAAGGAAGATTAGTACAAGCTTTTGGAAATTATGCACAAGACCTTGCCGCCTATTTATTCGGTGCAGATGTAAAACTTGAGATATTACCCAAGGAACTCGATTCACTTAGAAAGAATATAATTAAGAACTACACCTATCAGCCAGTTTACAACGGAGAAGAAAGAGAAGCAATTGAGCTTATTATGAAAGAGCCGGAGGTTATTAAGAGTCTTTCCGAAATTATCATCGAAGCTCAAAATTCCGCAGGAAATTACGATTCGGAAACACTTATAATGAGAACGAGAGGAACGATTTTTAGAAGCTCATTTTCACTTATTGCCGGTTTGAAAAACGAAATGGCAAAAGCATTTGTGAAAGTAACACCAAAAGAAAGAAACTGGGGTTGGATTAGGTGGGTTGCTTATCTTGTATTGTTTGGCATTTGGTATTTTGCATTCAAGAACATAAAAATCCCTCTTACAATAATAATTGCAACAGAAACTGTATACATAGGTAGCTTTTTCAATATCCAGTCGACCGTTGACGGAGTTATTTACGGTACGTTACTTGCAGTTACTCTTCTTTTCTCTATACTGTATTTCCTCGTTAAGAAAGAATATATATTATTTGCCCTCTCTCTAATAACTTTGGTTGTTATATTCATGCCATCTTTCTCAACAAAGGACCTTTTGATGACAGATACATTTAGTTCTTCACCATTTTACAACAGTTTAATTTCCGATGTTTTCGAAGATCCTCTTGGTAAGATACAGAAGAGACTAAAAAATTACAATACTTTGGTGAATGAATCCGTGGAGAAATTTTCAACGGTATTAAGCGATGCGGGGATAGATTTCAACAGTTTGAGTGAGGAATTCACCTTGCCCGATGGTTTTAATAAAAGAATTGAATATATAAATCAACTAACATCAAAGGTATCAGACAAAGTGTTACTTAAAGAGTTAAATGACTTTGTTTATTTTGAAAGGCAACGTGCGAAGAAAGTAGACAAAATTCTATCCGATTTCGAAAATGATTTTAAACGGTTTAATTCTGTTTCGTCTGATGATTTTAAAAGCAAAGTAGTTGAGTTTGTTGATTCAAACTTCCAAGGTTCGCATTTAGAAAAACTTAAGAATGCCCTTGCTACTTCAAAAAGAGAAAAAGCTGTGATGCTTCCAGCTTACAAAGTTTCTTATTCACTTTCAGCAATCATCTTACTTGGATTGGCGTTTTTCTTAATTGCCTTAAAGAGAGACGAGGCATTTGTACCATTAATGGGCTCTTTTGCCGTTTCTGTGCTTTCTCTATTNAGAATTCAAACAGTTTTTATACAGTTTGGTGTTCCTACATTCCAAANTTACGTTAACTTTGTGATTCCATATACTTTGATACTTTCGGTTGNAGTTGGGATTTACTGGCTTTACAAAAACCACATTATTCTAAGAAGGAGGGAAAGAGTATGAAGAAGTTTTTGGTATTTGCTCTTCTTGCGGTAGTATTAACGTTGGGATTTTCTTTCAAAGCTATTATGGTAACCGACACAGGCGGACTTGGTGACAAGTCATTCAACGATGGTACGTGGGCTGGCGTCCAGAGAGCGGCAAACGAACTCAAAGTAGAGTCAAAGGTTATCATGTCGCAAGAACAGTCNGACTATATACCAAACCTTACAAAAGCAGCTGAAGAAGTTAGAAAAGAAAAAGACGGTGGTATCGTTTTTGCAGTTGGTTTCATGATGACAGACGCTCTCATGAAAGTNGCACAGCAATATCCAGATGTTTACTTTGCAGGTATTGATATTGCTTTCGATAAGGAACTTCCAAACGTTATCAACTTCCTCTTTAAGGAACAAGAATCAGCATTCCTTGTTGGATATGTTGCAGCAGCTATGACAAGAACAGGAAAAGTTGGATTTGTCGGTGGTATACCTATTCCTCCAGTTGAAAGATTCAGATACGGTTTTGAGGCTGGTGTAAAAGCTTATAGCGATCTCAAAGGAAAGAAGATTACGATACTCAGAGGATACACAAATGAATTCAGTGATCCAAAGAAAGGTAAAGACCTTGCAAATTCACAGTTCTCACAGGGGGCAGATGTAATATTTGCAGCAGCTGGTGCNTGTGGTAACGGAGTTATTGAAGCNGCAAAAGAAAGATCAGAGAAACTCGCAGGAAAAGGTCTCGACAACATTAAGAAGTACGCACTTGCTGGAAAACCACTCTACTATGCAATTGGTGTTGATGTTGACCAAGATTACATGGCACCCGGTGTAGTGCTCACAAGTGCAATGAAAGGTGTTGACATGGCAGGATACTACGGTGTCAAATGGGCATTTGCGGGACAATTCAAGGGTGGAATTAAGAACCTTGGTCTCAAGGAAAATAGTGTTAGAATGTCAGAGATGAAATACACAAAGGAAATAATTGACAAACTTGCTCCTAATGTACTCAAAGAACTCGACTATCTCAAGGGACTTATCGTTGATGGAAAGATTACCGTTCCAGATTCAGAAGAGGCACTCAAGGCGTTTACAGTTAAGGGTATAAAACTTCCAAAGTAATGACTAAGTATTAATATCGTTTGTCCGGGGGCGACAAGCCCCCGTTTTGATAGACCATATTAGTAATCCATATATAGATGAATTAGTATATAGATGAATTAGTTATGTGAATTATGGACATTTTATTTTACTGTGTGGTCTATCAAAACGTTTTGATAACATGTTGATAATATTGATAATGTTGATAATGTAACTTTACACTTTTGACCGGAGGTGGACTTGTAGTGGATGATTTGAAAAAGGATTTTAAGCAAGAAAGACATGAGGATTATGCTGTTGAACTGATTGAGATAACGAAGAAGTTTCCAGGTGTTCTTGCGAATGATAGGGTCACTGTGAAGATCAAGAAAGGTGAAGTACATGCAATAGTTGGAGAAAATGGAGCTGGTAAGAGTACTTTGATGAATCAGCTCTATGGTTTGTATCGACCCGATAGTGGGGAGATACACATCTTTGGTCAGAAAAAGATATTTAATGGGCCGCGAGATGCCATAAAGGCTGGAATTGGTATGGTCCACCAGCACTTTATGCTTGTAGATACATTAACCGTTGCAGAAAACGTTGTGTTAGGAAATGAACCAGTTAAAGGTTTAAACTTTGATTTGAAGAAGGCAAGGCAGGAAGTGAAAGAATTATCTGAAAAATATGGGCTTTATGTAGATGTTGATGCAAAGATAGAAGATATCCCCGTTGGTATGCAACAGAGGGTGGAAATAATAAAGACACTTTACAGAGGTGCAAATATAATCATACTCGATGAACCAACAGCAGTACTTACACCACAGGAAGTTGAGGAACTGTTTGTGATAATGAGAAATTTGCAGAAGAGCGGTAAGACATTACTTTTCATATCACATAAACTCAATGAAGTTATGGAGATAAGTGACAGGATTACGGTTATGCGTGGTGGAAAAGTTACTGGTGAGCTAATTACTAAGGATACGAACGAACGTGAAATAGCACGAGCTATGGTTGGAAGAGATGTCGTTTTAAAACTTGACAAAGCTCCCCATAAACCTAAGGAAGTCGTATTCGAAGTAAAAGACCTTTNGGTAAAAGACAATAGGCATCTTGATGCGGTACGAGGTGTTTCTTTACAAGTNAGAAAAGGAGAGGTTGTTGGAATAGCAGGTGTTGCAGGGAACGGTCAGAGTGAGCTTGTAGAGGCAATAACAGGTTTGAGAAAGGTTGAAAAGGGCGAGATAATCTTTGAGGGGAAGAACGTTACGAATAAACATCCTCGAATACTTCGTGAGATGGGAATGACTCACATTGCAGAAGATAGATTGAAACATGCACTTATTAAACCATTCCCGGCATACTACAACGTTGTTCTTGGAAGACATTACAAAAGACCGTTTGCTAATGGTGCATTCTTGAATCACAAAGAAATAAAGAGATACACAACAGAACTGATGGAAGAGTTTGACGTCAGACCGAGGATAATAGAGCACTTAGGAGGTAATTTCTCTGGTGGTAACCAACAAAAACTCGTAGTCGGTAGGGAAATAAAAGCAGGTCCTAAATTCATGGTTGTTGCACAACCAACAAGAGGTCTTGACGTCGGTGCTATAGAATTTATCCATAGGCAGATTTTGAAGATGAGGGAACAAGATGTAGGCATTTTACTCATTTCTATGGAACTCGAAGAGATATTCTCTCTCAGTGATAGGATACTTGTAATGTATGAAGGTCAAATCATGGGAGAGGTTAAAACTGGAGAAACAACGATAGAAGAAGTTGGATTGATGATGGCGGGTAAGAGACTTGAAGAAATCAGAGGTGGTAGAAATGAAGAAAATAATTGAAAGTATAGCAGTACCAGTCATCTCCGTTGTAATAGCCCTATTAATATCAGCTCTTATTATCCTTGCAATAGGTAAAAATCCTATTGAGGCTTATGGAAAACTTATTCATGGAGCTTTTGGAAGTCAGCAAGCGATAATTGACACGCTGATCAAAACAACCCCACTTATATTGACTGGACTTGCTGTTGGGTTCGGTTTTAGAGCTGGCGTCTTCAACATAGGAGCAGAAGGTCAAATGGCGATGGGTGCTTTAATGGCTGCAGTGTTTGCAAGCAATTTCGGAGGTTTACCTCCAGCGGTTGCAATTCCACTGACTATGTTGATTGGAATGTTAGCAGGTGCAGGTTGGGCAGCAATAGCTGGTTTTCTTAAAGCAAAGACGGGTGCCCATGAAGTTGTTACAACGATTATGCTAAACTGGACTACAACTTACATCGCATCTTTTGTGATTACTGGACCACTTGCAACTGGGTCTGGTACACCAAAGAGTCCTGAAATATCGGCTTCAGCTCAACTTCCGATTCTTATGAGGGTTGGTGCAATGGAATTGAGCGCTGGAATCATTATCTCTATTGTTGCAGCAATCTTTATGTATGTCTTTCTAAACAAGACAACCACAGGTTATGAAATAAAGGCAGTGGGATTTAATCCTTATGCTGCTGAATACGGTGGCATAAGTGTTGCAAAGAATATCGTCCTTGCTATGGCTATAAGTGGTGCACTCGCAGGTTTAGCAGGTGTTACGGAATTGATGGGGGTTCATCACAGATTTCTCGGGGAGCTATCTGGTGGAAAGGGATTCGACGGTATCAGTATTGCACTTATAGGGCAGAACAATCCAATAGGAATCATCTTTGCAGCACTTCTCATAGGAGCTTTGAGGACGGGAAGTAACGAAATGCAATTCATGGGTGTTTCAAAGTACATAGTTATAATTGTCCAGGCTATTGTTATCTTCCTCGTTGCTGCTGATAGAATAGTTAAGGCAATCTATGCAAGAAAGAAGGTGAAAGCATGAGAATTCTAAGCGCAATACTTTCCATATTTATAAATCCCCAGTTTTACAAAATAGCCTTAACAGCTGCGACACCACTTATATTTGCATCTCTCGGTGGAGTTTTCAGTGAAATAACTGGTGTTGTTAACATTGCTCTCGAAGGTATCATACTCATGGGCGCATTTACCTCGGTTGTCTTCACGTACCTCACTGGAAATGTTTGGATTGGTGTACTTATGGCTATAGTAAGTGGTATTTTACTTGCACTACTTCACGCGTGGGGGAGTATAAAATGGGCTGGAAACCAAGTTGTTCTTGGGACTGCTATAATTTTACTTTCACAGGGTTTAACTGGTTTTTTAATGGAACCAATTTTTGGTCAACCTGGACAAACTAATTTTGTTGGAAAGATAGATGAAATTACAATCCCAGGTCTTGTCGATGTCCCATTCATAGGTCAGATAATAGGTGAAATAAGCCCGTTTGTTTACATAGCATTTGGCTGTGTTTTCTTTGGATGGTGGTTGATATACAAAACAAAATTGGGGCTCAGGATGAGGTCGGTTGGTGAGAATCCAGAAGCTGCCGACACGCTTGGTATAAATGTTCACGCTATAAGATATTTTGGTGTAATAATGAGTGGTGTGTTTGCATC
>JGI24230J36428_100153_pt1 | contig 11586 bp, 10 predicted proteins | sample YelNats1bottle14_FD_36428 | JGI IMG/M metagenome (IMG submission 36428) | reverse complement strand
TTAGTGAATTTGTTACTAAATTTGAATCGCCATTGTTGTGAAATTACCATCTTTTACCTATAAAATTGTCAAAGAACAGAAATAAGTAGATTCTAAAAATGCGTTTCTACACTAAAATCAACATTTAGTAGTGATAATATTATTAATTGTTTTTGGCGGTATAGCCATAAGTAATTATGCAGGTTTATGGAAAACTCAATCAGATAAAATCCCCAAAAAAAGTATTTTCATTTGATGGACAGGAGATTTATGACCCAACGGATATTAAAGGATCTTATACCTTTAGTGATGTTAGTAAATTTTTTGATATACCTTTGGAAGATTTAGCAAAAGCCTTTGGTTTGAAAGGTTCTGTTGCTGAAAATTTTAAGTGTAAAGATGTAAAGACTATAAAAACAGTGTCCCAGGACACTCTAAGTATGGATTCGGTTAGATATTTTGTTATATTTTACAAAGGAATAAAAGCGGATTTAAAAGAAGATGTATATTTACCGGCTCCGGCAAAAGAAATAATAATTAATAAAGGGAAACCGCTAAAAGAAAAAATAGAATATTTGGACAACCACTTAATCGGCATTGAATGAAGTGATTTTTTAATTAATTATCAAATTTTTAAATTATAACACTTTTTTGGAAATGTTATTTTCATATTATAAATAAAAATAGAATTTAAAGCGATTGATTGTGGATGTTTTAAGCTACAATCAGTTACTGAAATGCCGGAGTACGAGTTTCCACTGCGATGTTTAAGATCCTTTCGAATATATTTTTTCAGGCTTTTTTTAAAGAAAGCCTTTGTTTTTTGAAAACGAATTGTAAAAAAGAACAAAAATTATCCATAAATATATTTCATGTCCGACACTAAAAAATGTAAATTACATTTCAAAAATGAAAAATAAATTTTCAAAATGTAATAAAATAATAAAATTTGAAATAAAAGGATTGATAAATTCCCCAAAAATCGAAATATTCTATATGGCACAAATTTTGCAATTATATATTTAACATAATTTTCAAGTTTTAAAACAAAAAAAGGGGGGGTTTTTATGAAGTTCAAAAGGTTGATTGCTGTTATTCTAATTTTTTCTTTGATGTCTCTTATTTCGGTATTCATTGTTCCGCAGGAAACTAAGGCAGCGACAACTACATTAATTGCACCAAAAACTTCGGTAACGGTTAAAGCTGTATTCAGCCCCCAAACTGTGATAGTAGATGGCAAAAAATATACTCTGGAATCGTATAACATTAATGGCTACAACTACTACAAATTAAGGGATTTAGCCAAAATATTAAATAATACAAAATCCCAGTTTTATGTAGAAGGGAATGAAAATCAGAAAGAAATTAAAGTTTTTCTGAAAGATTCTTACATACCTGATGGAAGCGAATTAAAAATAGGGTCTGATAATTCAAAATTATGCAAAGAAAGCACATGGAAATTAATAGTTAACGGTCTTGAAATCGAAGCAGATAAATATCTCATAGGCGGATACCATTATTTTAAACTCAGGGATTTAGGACCGGTATTCGGATTTTCTGTAACATTTGATGTTAATTCAGGCTCGACTGTTTTAGCAACAGGAAGGATAAGCCTTATTTTTGACGAAAAGAATTATTCTATAAAGACAATGAATATCGGTGATAAAGCTATTACTTACCGTGCCTATGAAAATGTAATCTATGTATCTAATCCGGTGGATGCTGGTTACGAAATAATGAATATTTACGTGCCTGAGGAATATTACCAAGGTAAAACTATAGGGGGATATACCGCTGAAACTGCACCGATCTTCTTGCCTAATAAGGTAGGGGGGTACATGCCTGCAAAACCAGATAGCCCCGGATTTAAACAAGATGGTAGCCCTAATGCTTCATTGGTAGCTCTATCAAAGGGATATATAGTAGCATCGCCGGGTGCCCGTGGACGCACTTTAAAAAATGAAAAGGGATTAAACACTGGCAAGGCACCTGCCTGCATAGTAGATTTAAAAGCAGCCGTGCGATATTTGCGTTTAAACGATAAAATAATGCCGGGCAGTGCGGAAAGGATAATATCCAATGGTACCAGTGCTGGAGGAGCGATATCTGCACTTCTCGGGGCGACAGGAAATAATGCTGATTATGAACCATATTTAGAAGAAATTGGTGCGGCTAAAGTAAGGGATGATATATTTGCAGCTTCCTGCTATTGTCCCATAACAAATCTGGATAATTCTGATACGGCTTATGAATGGCAGTTCAATGGTGTAAATGAGTTTAATTTTGCCGGAAGAAAAGGTACTCTAACAGAAGAGCAGATTAAGGTATCTAATCAGTTAAAAGCAATGTTCCCAGCATATGTAAATAGTTTAGGGCTTAAGAAAGCTGACGGCACGCCGCTAACGTTAGATTCAAACGGTAATGGCACTTTCAAAGAATATGTTAAATCCTTCTTAATTGCTTCTGCTCAAAAAGCATTAGATAAAGGAGTAGATTTATCAAGTATAGATGCTTTAACAATAAAAGATGGAAAAGTAGTGGATATTGATTTTGAAAAATATATAAAATACATTACCAGGATGAAACCAACACCCGCTTTTGACGCTTTGGATTTAAGCAGCTGGGAGAATAGCTTATTTGGAACAGCAACTGTAGATAGTCAGCATTTTACAAAATTCAGTAAGGAAAACAGCACAAAGGCTGGAACTCTTGCTGATGCAAAGATAATTAAGATGATGAACCCAATGTACTATATCGGGACTAAAGGGACAACAACTGCAAAATACTGGAGAATACGCCACGGGGCAATGGACAGAGACACTTCTTTTGCAATTCCGGTAATCCTTGCGACAAAACTGCAAAATGAAGGCTATGATGTGGATTTTGAAATGCCCTGGGGTGTGGGACATGGTGGAGATTATGATTTAGAAGAGCTTTTTAAGTGGATTGAGGATACCGTGAAAAAAGCAAAATAACAGTTTTGTAAATATGGGAGGTAGGCAATATTGCTTACCTCTTTTTTATTTTTTTAAAAGCGCTTAAATAAACCTGAGTACACTCTTCTGAATGGGCACTCAATTGATGGGCTGTTTGATGACACAAGCCCAAACCGTTAATATTAAATGCAAAACCTGCCATCATAGAAGCTTCGAGCATGGCTGATCTTGGAGATAGTCAGTTCCAAAACCCACAATTGAAATTGTCATACCTCTCGACCTCCTTAAAATAAGATTTATAAATTTGTAGCTGCAGGACACTTTTACCTTGCAATTTTCATAACTTTTTTTACAATATCCACTTATCTACCCCCTTTTTTTGATATAATTAAAAAAAATAAAGTGGTGATAAGTATGGAGAATCCGACAATAAAAGTACAAATGTTTGGTGGTTTTACAATTTCTTTTGGAGATAAAGTGGTATTAAATGACGAAGTACGTCATAAAAAAGAAATGAGTTTATTAAAAATTTTTCTATCTAATAGAAAAAAATGCTTTACAAAGAACGAGCTAATTGAAATTTTATATAAAGATTCTGAAATAAAGGATCCTGGAAATGCTTTAAAGATAATAATTCACAGGCTGCGGAAAATGCTTATAGAAGCTGGGTTACCCGAAAATAAATATATTATATTTGATAAAGGGAGATATTGCTGGAATAATATTATCCCTTGCGAAATAGATTCGGAAAATTTTGAAGAAATTCTCTCTGAAGCTTCAAAGAAGGATTATCCTTTGGAAAAACGGATAGAACTTTACAAAAAAGCGGCTGAATTATATAAAGGGGATTTTTTAGCATCAAGTGAAATAGAAGACTGGATAATTTTTTCTTCAATTCGATATCAGAATTTATATATTAATTGTATTAAAACGTTGTATAACTTATTGTCTTATCTTAATGAATATGAAGCTTTACTTAATATTTTGGAAAAAGCAATTAATGTTTTGAAATATAGCGAGGAAATTCATATTTACTATGTAAAATGTTTAATAAAACTTAAACGTTTTAATGAGGCAAGAGAATATTTTACTACGGTGACCAATTTATTTTTTAATGAATTAGGGATTAATGTTACCCAGGGATTCCGGGAATTGTACCTTGAAATCTCAAACGAAATGGCTGAAAAAGAATATAACATTGAGGACGTTGTTAAAATATTGAAGCAAAATGATGAGCCAAATGCTTATTACTGTAATCTATTATCCTTCATTGAAAATTGTAAAATTCTTTTAAGGGCTACTGTTCGAAGTAAGACAAATGCCCATATAATCTCTTTTACTATAATGGAGACTCAAGGGGCAGCTAAGGATGAGAAGGAGATTATTAAATACATAAAAGTTCTAAGGGAAATTATTGGGAAAAATCTCAGAATGGGCGATATATATACTCAAGCGGGTCAAAATCGGATTTTAATTATGATTCTTGGTGCAAAATTAGGAAATTGTTATGCTATAGTGGAACGTATAAAAAAAGAGTTTCATAAAATGTATAAGGGCAAAGGTTTAAAAATTGAAGGCAAAATACTGCCGGCAAGGGATTTTGAATCAATACTATAAAAAAAGAGAATGATAAAAAATTCTCTTTTTATTTTATCATAAAAAGACAAAAAAATTATTAAACAAATAAAATTTCGAAAAATCTTTTGCTATGTAACTCTTTTTGTAACCATTACATGATATTCTAATAATAAAGGAAAAGACAATAAACTTTTCTTAAAATAAAAAAGTAAGAAGGTGAAACTCGTGAAAAGCATTCTTAGGAAAACAATAAACCTTTTGCTGATGATATTAATGATAGCCGCATGTTTTTTACCCAATGTAATATTTGCTAAAGGAAAAGAAACCTCCGTACATGTATTTTTTACCACATCCTATGAAGTGGATTCTGTATTTTTAGAGCTGACCGGAGGAAGATTAAAAATGAAGAAAGAACCCCAAAAATGGACTGTTAAGGATGATGGAATTGATGTGGGCGTGAATTTATTGGGAGTTACGGTAAATTTTCTGGTGAATGATGAAATAATATCACAGTTTTATCCTGCATCAGAATTGGATATAACTGTTGAAGGAAGAGACGGAGAAGGATCGATTAATATAAGAATGGGGGAAATTGAACCGGAAATGCCGGAAGAGCCCGAGGTAGTGCAAAGCACCCTGACAGTAAAGTATATGCTGGATGGGACAGGAACGGAGATAGCTTCGGCTGACACCTATACGCAAGATGAAGGAAGTATATTAACGGTAAATGCAAAGGAAATAGAAGGGTATGAATTAAAGAGCGGGCAAAGTAGCAGTTACAAGCATACCTTTGGAGATACCGATGCAGAGTACACATTCTGGTATTTAGCAATAGAAGAGCCGGAGGAACCCGAAATAACGCAGAGCACATTGACTGTAAAATACATGGTTTATGGCACAGATACAGTACTGTATACGGAAACATTTACACAGGATGAGGGTACGTCCATAGAAATAACGGCAAAGGCATTTGAAGGGTATGAGTTAAAAGAAGACCAGGCTGGAAGTTACCAGTATACCTTTGGCGACAGCGATTTCGAATATATATTCTGGTATGTAGCAGTTGAAGAACCGGAAGAGCCCGAGGTAGTGCAAAGCACGTTGACTGTAAAGTATATGCTGGACGGAACTCAAATACAAATAGCTTTAGCTGACACTTATACACAGGAAGAAGGAAGCACGATTACCATAAATGCAAAGCAGATAAATGGATATACCTTAAAGAGCGGGCAAAGTAGCAGCTACACGCATACCTTTGGAGATACCGATGCAGAGTACACATTCTGGTATGTGGCAGTAGAAACACCTGGAGAGCCGCTAAGTCCTGGAGGAGGCACTGGTGAACCTGTATACTACAGTAACCTCACGGTGTATTACGCATTAGCCGGGAGTGATCCTGTTGAATATTTAAGGGGGCCGGATGTTTTCAATAGAAGGTCTGGAACAAGCCTAACGATTACGGCTCCGGAATTTGCAGGCTATGTTTTAAGATCGCAAGGCACTTACATCCATACCTTTACTTTAGAGGACGCTACTTATACTTTCTTTTATGATAAAATAGTAGAGGCCGAGGCACCCCAGGTCCCCTTAGGAGGCGCTTTTGAAGGGCCTATAGGAAGCGAAGGAAATACAGAAATAGAAGTTCCAGAGCAACAGGTGCCGCTGGCAGAACCCACTCCCCCGTTGAACAAGATACCTCAAACAGGTGGCGTGGCTCCCGAAATATTTTACGCAGCAGGTTTATCACTGATTTCCATAGGAAGCATACTTAATAAAAGAAGGTCTAATCGGAAGTAGCTGATATAACGGGTGGTAAACATTTACCGACCGTTTTTATTCTGCTTTGGAGGAAGATAAAAATGAGAAATTTTTCAAAAATATTAATCATTATAGGTATAATTTTAATTTGTATTCCTGCCGGTGCACAAATCGTATACAAATATAACAATAAAAATATTGAGTCTATTTCAACTAAAAAAATTGAAACAGCAATACAAGAAGATATTGATATAATTGAGGAAGGAGAAAATATTCAACTAACCAAGAAAACATTGGCAGAGGTAATTAATGAAGCGGTTGATGAAAAAGAAGATAATATCTCACACATGGATGAAAATAATAAAAAAACTAATAATAAAAAGGAGTTTATTTATTTAGGCAATATAGTAATAAAAAAAATAAACTTGGATTTAAAAATTGTTGAAGGTGTGGAAAAATCGGATTTAGCAGTAGGGGCAGGGCATGTACCAAAGACCGCAGGTTTTGGAGAAGAAGGGAACTGCGTACTTCTTGGGCATCGCAGCTCTTCTTACAATAATTTTTTTAGATACATTGATAAACTAAAAGAGGGAGACGAAATTATTATAAAAGACAAAAATGGAAACGAATTTGTCTATATCGTAAGCGGTTCAAAAGTTGTAAAGCCAGAGGATGTAAGCGTTTTATTACCGGCGCCCGGGGAATACAGACTTACCCTTATAACCTGTACCCCAATATATGTTTCCACTCACAGATTGGTTGTAACAGCAAATTTGAAAAAGTAAAAAATTAATAAATATTTCCCGGACCCTATTGAAATATAATATAGATATAATATAATAATAATTAGAAAGAAATCCCCGATAAAGGCAAAACCGGCGAAAGCCGGCGACGCAAAGCTAAAGGGCCTAAACCGCCAAAAGCGGTATGGCAGCCAGTTACCGAAAGGATGATTTTTTATGCTTAAAATTTTAATACCCAAAAATTTTAAGACATTTGTTATTTCGATAGCGATATTTTTATCTTTATTTTTACAAACTGAATCGGTATTTGCGCAAGTGGGAGCCTTAGATATATCTAATATCGATAAAGGGGTAATCGGTTATCATATAGCAGAAAATTCTTCACAAAGTTATATGTTGATGATTAAAAAAGACGATAAAACCTATTATTACTATTTGGATAATGGTAAAAAGGATTACTTTCCTCTTCAAATGGGAAATGGGAAGTATAAAGTGGTTCTTCTCGAAAAAATTTCCGGGAATAAATACAAAGTAGTGCAAAGCGATGAAGTTACGTTAAATATTAAAGACGAAAAACAGGTTTTCCTGAACTCAGTTCAAAATATAAAATGGATGATGGAGGATGCGCCGATAAAAAAAGCAGCAGAACTTACAAAAGGAGTGACAAAAGATTCTGAAAAAATAAAAATAATTTATAATTATATAATAAGCAATTACAAATATGATAAAGAAAAAGCGAAGACGGTTAGCTCGCCGTATATACCTGATATAACTGATATTTTCAACAAAAAGAAAGGTATTTGTTTCGATTACTCTTCGCTATTTGCGGCAATGCTAAGGAGTTTAAATATTCCTGCTAAACTTGTGATGGGGACAAGCAGTTTAACGAAAGACAGCTATCACGCATGGAATGAAGTATATATTTCCGATGCGGGGAAATGGGTAATAATCGATACTACCGTCGATGCCTCTTTTAAAAACGCAAATAAACCTTACAGTATGGAGAAAAGCCCGGATAAATACTTTGCTGATAAAGTGTATTAACCCTGTAAAATATAAAAAAAGGGAGAAAGTTTTATCTTTCTCCCTTTTTTTCACCATTTGTAATCCTAATTCTTGTTTAACAGGTATTCCACATTGTATTTTGAGTATAATTCCTGCATCCACGGATCGTATTCCTGCTGGAATTTCTGATTGAAAAGGATATCCTTTATTTTTTCTTTGCTCTTGTCAAAACCGGCTTCCTGGGCATCCTTTTTTTCTTCCACTTTTATGATATGATAACCGTACTGGGTTTTTACCGGCGAACTTATCTCTCCTACTTTTAGAGAAAAGGCTTCATCTTCAAATTCCTTTACCATATCTCCCCTGCTGAAAAAACCCAGATCCCCTCCACTTTCCTTGGAGGCGGTATCTTTCGAATACTGTTTTGCGAGTTCTGCAAAATCCTGGCCGTTCTTTAATTTAGCCGATATTTCGTTAGCAAGCTTTTCGTCATCCACTAAAATATGGCGGGCTCTTACCTGTTCCTTTTGAGAAAATTCATCTTTATGCTCATTAAAATAGGATTTCATTTCTTCTTCGGTGATACTGATTCTGGGAGCAATAAGCTTTTTAGTCTTTATACTCATGGCCAAATTCTTTTTATACTCTTCGAAGGAATAACCACCCATTGCTAAGTTTTGTTTAAAAGCGGTTTCACCGCCATAGGCTTCGTATATTTTTTCCAGTTCTTTATTAATATCTTCATCGGTAACAGTGATGTTTTGTTTTTTGGCTTCCAAATCAATAATTTTTTGAGAAATTAAATAATCTAAGGCTTCTTCGCCAATGGTTTTTACCATTAGATCGTATAGTTCATCCTTGCTTATAACTTCTCCGTTTACCTTTGCTACTGCTTCGCTTTTCTTTTCGCTGCAGCCGGCAATTAGACCTATTATCAGGGTAGCAATTATAAAAATAATCGCTGCTTTTTTAAGGGACAAATTTCTCATTTATATTCACGCTCCATATTTTGAATTTTAAAAACCACATATTTATAATATTAACAGAAAGTAGCGGATTTTTCTATATGTAAATGTATGGCTAAATAAAAAGGAGGAGAAAATTATGAAATTATTTCAGGTGGATGCCTTTGCGGAAAATTTATTTGAAGGTAACCCGGCAGGAGTATGCCTTTTAGAAAAGCAAATTGACAGGGGATTTAATGCAAAAAATAGCTATGGAAATGAACCTTTCTGAAACGGCTTTTCTGCTAAAAAAAGAAAGAGGGTATGATTTAAGGTGGTTTACTCCTGAAAGTGAAGTTGACCTTTGCGGACATGCTACCCTTGCCAGCGCTCACATATTATGGGAAGAAGGGTTTTTAGAAAATAATGAGGAAGCTGTTTTTTACACGAAAAGTGGAGTACTAAAAGCCTTCAAAGATAAGGATTACATTCTCCTTGATTTTCCATTAGAACCGGCAGAAGCCGCAGAATTAACCGAAGAATTAAAAAAAGCTCTAAAAGTTCCTGTAATTTTTACAGGGAAAAACCGAATGGATTATTTAATTGAAGTAGAAAATGAGGAAAGCGTGAAAAATTTAAAACCCAATTTTGAGATTTTAAAAAAAGTAAATGCAAGAGGAATTATTTTAACCAGTGCATCATCAAATCCTGAATACGATTTTGTTTCCAGGTTTTTCGCACCGGCTGTAGGCATAAATGAGGATCCCGTCACCGGGTCTGCTCATTGCTGTTTAGGGCCTTACTGGAAGGAAAAACTCAATAAAGACAATTTAATAGCATATCAGGCCTCTAAAAGAGGAGGAAAATTAAAGCTGAAAGATTTAAACGATAGAATATTAATCGGAGGAAAAGCAATTACATTTTTCAGGACTGAAATTAAACTGTATTAAATTTTTTCATATTGCTTCCCCAGTGGGGCTAAGGCTTTTAGAGCGGGTATGAGTTTATTTTTTTCTTCCATTTCAAGCACACTCCAAATACTCAGTTTTTTCATACTAAGTAAGAAAATGCTGCATACTTGTGAAAATTAGAGCAACATATATAATTATAACTGAAAAAATTTTAAAAACCATAGTCAGGGATGATAAATTGGATGTAAAGGTTTTAAAGTGAGCCATAAAATCCTGGAAGGTTTTATTACGGTTTTAAGGAAAAGCCATGACAAATACAGGAGCTAAATCATTTGTTTTTATTTAATAATATCAGCAGATATAAAATTAGTAAAGGAGATGTGGATATGAGCAGTGGAATTAAAGAAGTATTGGAGTTTTTAAAAGAAAATCCAACCTTTAATATAGCTACGGTGGAATGCGATAAACCCAGGGTAAGACCCTTCGGCTTTGTAATGGAACATGAGGGAAAACTTTATTTTTGCACAAATAACCAAAAAAACGTATATAAACAGTTAAAGGAAAACCCTTATTTTGAAATAAGCACTGCTGATAAGGAAGGAAGATGGATAAGGCTGAGGGGGAGGGCTGTTTTTAATTCTACCCGGGAGAAAAAAGATAAGGCTTTGGAAATCGCTCCATTCTTGAAAACTATGTATTCGGCGGATGACAATCTTTTTGAGCTTTTTTACGTAGAGGATGGAGAAGTTACATTCTGTTCCATGACAGGTGATAATAGGACATTAAAACTTTAATAAAAAAACCGGCGGAGAAATTATGACGAACATCCGCCGGTTTTTAAATTTAATTTTTTATTGCAATAGTTTCTTTGGGCGATGAAAAGAGGAATATTATATATTGATTTTGGTGTAAAAACCCCAGATTTTTCATTATAAAAACAATGAAACTAAACAAAACAAAAGAACAAACACCCCAAATACTTACAGATAGTACAAATTTATAATGGTTTATGGTAAAATTAAGAGCAAAGCTAAAAATCACAGCGAAAAATGGGGTGTAGAAATTGTTCAGAGAAAACAATGACCATTTGCAGGAGTCCTTATTTGAAAGCACAAACTGGATGGATACGAGAATAAAAACGAAATTAGACAAATCATGGGCTCCCATATTCTATAAGTACGTATTCTGCAACATTGATGAAAAACCTTTTTCAGTCTTATACAGCAATACCGGAAGACCAAACTTACCCGTTAATATACTTCTTTCCTTAGAATACATAAAACACTTAAAAAACTACTCTGATGACGAAATTATTGAAAACTTCAACTTCAATTATCTAATAAACTATGCCGTAGGGATAAGGACCTTAGGTGGTATGAATCTTTCTGAGAAAACTCTGTATGACTTTAGATCAAGGATATATCAATACCTAATAAAACACCCTGAACAAGAAGATATGATATTTGGCCAATTTTTAAACCTTACCAGGATTTTTGCAAAGGAAGCCGGCATAACCATGAAAGAACAACGTATGGACTCTACAATGTTTATGTCAAACATCAAAAAAGCTGGAAGAACTGCTCTTGCCTTTGATGTACTTTACAGAGCAGTAAAAGAAATTCCCGAAAGCAAACTTTCAGAAAGGTTGAAAGAAGTTCTTAAACCTGAATTCAAAACAGAAATGATACATAAAACAAAGCCTTCAGAAAGCGAAAACCGGCTTGAATTACTT
>JGI24230J36428_100150_pt1 | contig 11652 bp, 10 predicted proteins | sample YelNats1bottle14_FD_36428 | JGI IMG/M metagenome (IMG submission 36428) | reverse complement strand
CCTGCTGAACCAAACCTCCGGGGTGACGAGGGTTAAAAACCCAACCAACTTATCATGGTTAAAGGCAGGCGACAGACTCCTGTAATGGCTTGAAAGCCAAGTGATAGTAAGTCGTCCTGCCCTGCCTATTTTTTGACTAAAATATTTATACCATACTTTTACGTAGAAGGTGGTTGTGTTGCTATTGAAAACTGTTGGATTGACTAAGTATTACGGCAAGAAATTGGCAATCGAGAATATCAGTTTTTCAGTATCCGAAGGTGAGATCGTAGGTTTTGTTGGACCAAACGGTGCAGGTAAAACAACGACTATTCGTACAATAATGGGATTCTTAAATCCAAACGATGGACTTATTGAGATATTTGGTCAGCGAGTAACCAAAAGGAATTTTAAAGATTTTGTCAAAAACATTGGATATGTACCTGGAGAAGTTAACTACTACGATGACGAAAGAGTGGAAACAATTTTGAGATTCTACAAAAGTTTCTATAGCAATTTTGATGATGAATACTGCGAAGAATTATGCCGAAAGTTTGACCTTCCGTTAAGGAAAAAATTTCAAGAGCTCTCAAGTGGTAATAAGAAGAAGGTAGCTATTATACAATCATTAGCTCACAAACCAAAGTTGATAATAATGGATGAACCGACCAACGGACTTGATCCGTTTGTACAAAGATTATTGTACACTACTTTGGAAGAGTTAAGGGACAAAGGTGTTGGCATTTTACTTTCTTCCCATATTCTTAGCGAGGTACAAAGACTTTGTGATAGAGTTATATTTATCAAAGAAGGACATATTGTGGAACCAAAGAGGTTTGAACCTAACATGAAAAAGATAGTCCTCAAAGTTGCCGATAATGCGGTTGAAGTGATAAAATGGCTTTTAAACGACTTTCCAGAAATCACAGATTTACACCAAATAGACGGTGGATTGATTCTTTATATGAAATGGAATACGGAAAGATTCAAAAAATTCATTCAAGATATAAATTTCGTGGATATAACGATAGAAGATTTATCAATTGAAGATATATTTGAAGAGTTATATCAACCAACTATTAAAGTAGTTGATGATACTTTTTGATGGAGTGATATAGATGAAGGTCCTTAGATGGGAGTTCAGAAGGAACCTTAGGTCCTTAATAATATGGCTTGTTTTTATCGTTGGTATTCAGTTCATGTATTCTTCGCTCTTTCAAAGTTTTGCTGGGGGATTATTTAGTACAAAATTTCAGCTACTTCCTAAGGGGTTTTTAAAGATATTTGGTATTGAGGAAATTGATTTCAGCAACATCCTCCACTTCTTTGCCATGCAAGGACAGATTTGGATATTCTTGTTTGCAACGTTCTATGTTATGCGTTTATCTTCTTCAATTATTGTGAAAGAAGAAAACGAAAGAACTGTAGATTTTGTGTTAAGTAAACCAATTTCGAGGAGAAAATATGTCCTTGAGAAGATTCTCCTTGTGAGTATTAACCTTGTTATTTATGATGGAGTAATTGCACTTTCACTTTTGTATCTGTTTGACAAATACAAAATCAAACCGTTTGATATCGTGCAATTTTGGTATATCGTTCTTTCTTTTGTTGCTGTACATGTATTTATGGCTTTAATTGGAATAATCACATCAACTATTTTCAGAAAAAGGAATACAGCTGATACAGTAACACTCTTCTTACTTGGTCTTTTCTATATTCTTGGATTAATAGCAAGAGTGTATGAAAAATATTCATATCTTAAGAAATTAACTCCATTCGGTATATTTGACCCGGCAGATATTATAAAAACGAGTGCTTTTAATTATACTGCTTTTACTTGGGTTATTGTATTGTATTTTACGGGAATTATATTTTCGATTTTTTATTATGATTTGAAAGATTTACACGCATAGGTTACAAGTTGCGAGAATACAATCTATAAAAAACCGACCGTTAATAAAGACGGTCGGTTATCTGTTATGTTGATGTTTTTATTATAAGCTTCCTGGGAAATGGCAAGCAACAAAATGCTCTGATTTAATTTCTCTTAAAGCTGGTTTTTCCGTAGAACATATTGGTTTAGCAACAGGACACCTTGGATGGAAAGGACAACCACTTGGTGGATTTACCGGACTTGGAACATCTCCTTGCAGTATTATTCTTTGCTTTTTAAATTCTGGATTTGGTACAGGTATAGCACTCATAAGAGCTTTTGTATATGGATGCAAAGGTTCATCGAACAAATCTTTCTTAAGTGCTGTTTCAACAACTTTACCAAGGTACATAACTACTACTCTGCTTGAAATATATTTTATAAGCGATAAGTCGTGTGAAATGAATAGATATGTTAAGTCATGTTCTTTTTGAAGATCCATCATGAGGTTTATAACTTGTGACCTTATTGAAACATCGAGTGCTGCGACTGCTTCGTCGGCAATTATAAGTTTTGGATTCATCAAAAGCGCTCTCGCTATACCTATTCTTTGCCTCTGACCACCTGAAAACTCATGTGGGAACCTGTACATGTGTGTTGGATGAATACCAACCTCTTCGAGCGCTTTTCCAATTCTGTCTATCGTTTGATCTCTTGTTATCATCTTGTGAGCAAGTGGCCCTTCTGCAAGAATATTCTTTACCCTCATTCTTGGGTCGAGTGAGCTGTATGGATCCTGGAAAACAATCTGTATATCTCTTCTAAACGCAAGCCTTTTCTCTTCTAAATTTCCAACAAGATAGTCAATAAGTCCACTCTCACCATTTTTTGTAAATATTTCGAAGTATTTCTTGTCAAGTTCATCGTTTGGTACAAATCCAGACTTTTTGAATCGCTCCAGATAAGTCTTTCTTACATAATTTTTTGCCTTCCAAGATGGCAAGAAGTAGTGAGTTGTATCCTCACCGTCAACTATAATTCTACCCGATGTAGGTTCGTAAAGTCTAAGTAATGTCATACCGACCGTTGTTTTTCCACAACCTGATTCTCCAACGAGACCAACTGTTTCTCCATTGTTTACCTCGAAGCTGACACCATCGACAGCCTTAACCCAAGCTACTATTCTTTTGAATACACCCGCTTTAATGGGGAAATGCTTTACAAGATTATCTATTTTCAGCAGAACCTTTTTTTCTGATGTAGAATTTCCGTTTTTATTGAGTGTTGCCTTGTTTTCTGTCATGCGCCTTCACCAGCCTTAAGTATCTTTTGCGCTTCATCCAACTTATTGTAGAAGAAACATCTTGAAAGGTGACCAGGTTCCACCTCTATAAGTGGCGGCATCTCCACCGAACATTTGCTTTCCTTGAAATCGCACCTGGTATTGAACCTACAGCCTTGGGGGAAGTGGAGTGGATCTGGTACCATACCAGGGATACTGTAAAGTCTTTCTTGCTCGACGTCAAGTCTTGGTATAGATGTCAACAATCCCCATGTGTATGGATGTTTTGGCTTTTTGAAAATAGTTTTTACATCAGAAGTTTCCATAACCTTTCCACCGTACATTACAACGACACGATCAGCGTTTTCTGCAATTACCCCAACGTCATGGGTTATAAGGATTATAGCCATTCCGTATTCTTTCTGAAGTTCTTTCATTAATTCCAATATTTGAGCCTGGATTGTAACATCAAGGGCAGTGGTCGGTTCATCGGCAATAAGTAGCTTGGGTCTACACGAAAGAGCCATGGCAATCATTGCCCTCTGTCTCATACCACCTGATAATTCATGGGGATATTCATCAACTCTTTTTTGAGGTTCCGGTATACCAACTTTTCTGAGCATGTCGATTGCCATCTCTCGTGCTGTTTTCTTATCAACATCTTGATGTAGTAATATTGCTTCCATTATTTGTTCACCAATGGTGAAGACAGGGTTCAACGCAACCATTGGTTCTTGGAATATCATTGCTATCTCGTTACCACGGATCTTTCTCATTTCATCATCGCTCAATTCAAGCAANTTCTTTCCGTNGAATATAATTTCNCTACCTTCTTCTATTTTACCTTTTGGATCAAGAAGTCGTAAAATAGTAAGTGATGTTACACTCTTGCCACTTCCAGACTCCCCCACTATACCAAGCGTTTCTCCTTCATATACTTCAAAATCAACACCATCGACTGCCTTGACCACACCATCTTCTGTATAGAAATATGTCCTCAGATTTCTTACTGTTAATAGTGGTTGCTTTTCCAACTTCATCACCTCCAGCGATTGCTTCCGATTACTTCAACCTTGGGTCAAATACATCTCTAAGAGCGTCACCAACAAGGTTCCATGCAAGAACAAAGAGCACCATCGCCATACCTGGATAGAAAACAGCATACCAGTAAGTAAAGGCTGAGCCACTGGTTCCAAGTATCCAGTTTCTCGTAAAGTTTAGCATAGANCCCCAGTCAGCATATCCAAGAGGAGCACCGAGTCCAAGGAACGACAGACCAGCTGCTGTAATAACGAGCGAACCCATACGCATCGATGCTTGAATAAGAACGGGGAATATAGTGTTTGGAAGAATGTGCCTCCAAATTATGAAAAAGTCTTTCACTCCAAGTGACTTTGCTGCAAGAACAAATTGTTCTTCTTTTACTTGAAGAATGTTTGCTCTAATAAGTCTTGCTGCACCCATCCAACCAAATACAGTCATTGCTATCATAACTTTATCAAGACCGTTTCCAAGAATCGTTGTTAACACCATTGCAGAGAGGAGGAATGGAACAGACATAAAAACGTCTGTAATCCTCATTAANACTTCGTCAATCCANCCACCGTAATAACCTGCAATTGCNCCGATAATTATACCGAATATTGTTGATAGTATTGTAACCGTCAATCCAATGTAGAATGCTGTTCTTGTGCCCCATACAACACCATAGAAGATGTCTCTACCTTGAATCATTCCAAAAGGATGTTCAGCTGATGGCGGTACTGGTTCGGAACTCCAGCTGATAATTGGCATGATGTAAGGATTATCAAGTTTTGTGGGGTTACCGTTCTCGTCANGCATCATAGGGTTCAANGGTTTTGCAATTACTGGTGCTANTATCGCAACCACTATGAAAAANGCAAGAAGTACAAACCCAAGAACAGCTGAGGGATTTCGTAGAATCTTCCTAAGAACACGCTTAAATTCCGTATTCATCTTCGTTGTATTGTTTTCGCTCATCACATGGCACCTCCTCAACCAAGTCTGACTCTTGGGTCGAATACTGCGTAAAGTATATCAATAANGAGGTTACCGAGAACAAGAATTANTGAATAAAAGAGCGTATCTCCCAACACAGTTGCATAGTCAAGTTGAACCGCAGCTTCTGCAGCAAGCCTTCCAATACCCGTTCTGTTGAATATGACCTCNATTATAACGGTACCAGAAAGCAAACCAATAACCATTGCACCGGCAACCGTTACNACAGGNATCATTGCGTTTCTCTTAGCATGTTTATGGATAACTTCTTTCTCTGGTACACCTTTTGCTCTTGCNGTTCTAACATATTCCTTGGAGAGTACTTCGAGCATGCTTGANCTGGTGATTCTCAGCAAGTATGCCCACCAGAGGAATGAAAGTGTTAGAACAGGACCAATTATATGTCTGAGTGCATCCCAGAANATNTCGAGCCTTCCATTNATTAATGCATCTANTGTAAGCAAATGTGTAACCTTAAGATANTTAGGTGATTTGACAATTTCTTCTGCCCATTGTGAGAGTGTTCCCGGCGGGAACCAACCAAGGACAGAATAAAAGACCATTAATACGAGTAATCCGAAGACAAAATCTGGAAATGACCAACCGATAATAGCGATAATTCTTATAAAGTGGTCTAAAAATTTATCTCTATTGACCGCTGCNGCCACACCAAGCCAGATACCAACACCTACAACTGGAAACATTGCATATAATGCAAGTTCAAGTGTGTAAGGGAACCTGCTCCAGATCGCCTTCGTTACTGGTTCCTTACCAACCTGAGACCAACCGAGGTCTCCTTTCAGTGCATTCCAGAGCCATATACCATATCTCTCAACGAAAGGCTTGTTAAGACCATACTTTTCCTTAAGAGCATCGAGTTCCTTAACTGAAAGCTTGTCAAAAACGTTTGGGTTCACATACGCTGCCAGGAGTTTGTCTGGACCAAGTATTTGGAAGAGACTGAAGATAATGAGAGAGACTCCCAGCACGATAAGTGGTAACAAGAGTAACCTTCTGATAATAAACGTGGTCAACTACATCCACCTCCCAAGTGTATTTTGAACGCATTTTTACTTCGGAACTTTTTCACTGCATAAATTATAACACTATTGATGTATTTATCAACTTATTTAACATGATTTTAAACGTCTCACAGATAATAAAGTTCGCTTAATAAACTTTCAGCAGCTTTTTTTCCAATTAATTGCTCAATTTCCCCTCTTGACGCCTTCAGCAATTCGTCAACCGAACTGTAACGTTCCAGAAGAATTTTCTTCCTTTTTGGTCCTATCCATTTGATATCGTCAAGTATACTTCTTAGTGAGCGTTTTGTTGAAAGTTGCCTCGAGAAGGTATTTGCAACACGATGGGTTTCATCTCTGAGCTTTACTAAAAGCCTTAGGACAGGGTGATCATAACTCAACTGTACCGTACCATTTTTGGTAACAATTATCTCATGTTCTTTTGCAAGTCCTATGACATCACAATCTTTTCCTATCAAACTGAATGCTTCATACGCTGCATTTACTTGACCTATACCACCGTCAACAAACATCAAGTCTGGAAGCTCATGTTTGGTGTATCGTCTTTTTATTAACAACCTTATGCTTTCGTAATCATCGAGTATATCTCCAAGTTTATACCTTCTGTATTCTTCTCTTTTCACTTCACCATTTTCAAATACAATAAGCGATGCTACTGTATTCTTACCTGAAAGATGGGATATATCAACTCCCTCTATACGATGAGGAACTTTTCGCAGTCCAAGAAGTTCTTTCATCTGCCTTAGAACTGACTTATTGGATAGAATTAAACCAATTTCATAATTTAGATTATCTATTGCCTTATCAAGAAGTTGTTTATTCATACCGTCATTCGGTACTATAAAATTCGTCCCAAGGATTTTTGAAATCTTAGATAACTCTTTACTCTTTTGCTCGACTATAATAGATTCTGGTATTTCTGAGCCTCTTGAAAGGTAGAACTGTTCCACGAAGTCTTCAAGCGTCCCATCAANTTCAAAGAGAAGTTTTGAAATGAGATATCCGGATCTGATTTTGAATACAAGGTATGTATTTTCTCTTCCTACAATCACATCAAGATTAACCTGTTCTGGCAAAACAACACCCTGGGTTTCCATAACTTTATTGAAATTGAGTAAAATATCTCTGTACTTTGCTGCATTTTCAAAGTCAAGTAATTTTGCATGTTGCTCCATTTTTGACTTTACGTATGCGATAACATTGTAAAATTGTCCATTCAAGACATTTCTTAAATTATCTATTCTCTCTATATAATCTTTCGTATCTTCTTGACCAACACAGATTCCAGAGCAGAGTCCAAGGTGATAATCCATGCAAGGTTTCTTTATTTTGCCCAATTCTCGCTTACAAGTTCTGAATTTATAGACCTTTCTCAAAACTTCGAAGAGTTGACGTGTAAATGTCACATTTGTAAAAGGTCCATAAAATGTTCCGGAACCTTTTCTCGTTCTGACAATCTCCAGATAAGGAATTTCATCATTGCTGATAAATATGTATGGATACACTTGCGTATCCTTCAACATAGCGTTGTACTTTGGCTTGTGTTCAAATATCATATGAGCTTCCAAAATAAGAGCTTCTTTCTCGTTTGATACTATAATAATTTCCAAATCGTCGGCTTCCTCAACTATAAGCTTACTCTTTCCAGATGTAGCTTTAAAGTGTGACAACAATCTCTTTTTTAAATCCTTTGCTTTCCCTATATAAATATAATTTCCAGCGTATTTGAAAAAATATACTCCAGGTTTGTGAGGTACATTCTCTATATAGTCCTCCGTTAGCATTTTCCCCACCACCTTTTCATCTTCAAAGCATATACCTCAAAATATTATACTATTCCATGGTGTTGTTGGTATATTCAACGTAAAAGTTAACTAAAGTTAAAGAGTTCTTCCTTGAAGAATACTTAAAGTAAGTATAAACTTGTTCTGTAGTTTTTTAGAGCTGCAAAAGCATAGACATCGGGGGTGCAGTAATATGCCTGAAAAGTATATTGTAGTAACCGGAGGAGTGTTGAGTGGAATAGGTAAAGGTATCTTCTCTGCTTCCCTTGCAAGAGTTCTGAGAGAGGTTGGCGTTGATATAAATGTGCTTAAAATCGATCCTTACTTGAATGTGGATGCTGGTACTATGAATCCAAATCAGCATGGAGAGGTTTTTGTTACGGACGACGGATATGAAGCTGACCTCGACTTAGGTCATTACGAACGTTTCCTTGGCATTGGAATGAGCAGACGAAATAACATTACGGCTGGACAGATTTATTCCACAATCATCCAAAGAGAGCGTGAAGGTAAGTATCTTGGCTCAACTGTCCAAGTTGTTCCACACGTTACTTCTGAGATTAAAGAACGAATAACATCGATGCCTGGAAAGGTACTCTCTATAGAAATAGGTGGAACAGTTGGAGATATTGAGGGTGAGGTCTTCTTGGAAGCTGTAAGAGAGCTTGCATTTGAGAAAAACAGAAACGACTTTCTATTTGTACACGTAACTTACGTACCTTATCTGAGAGTAACAAATGAATTCAAGACAAAACCTACACAACAGTCTGTCCAGTTACTAAGAAAGATAGGTATCCAGCCTGATGTAATTGTAGTTAGAAGTGAATTGCCAATAGATTCTCAAAGCTTGTACAAAATAGCACTTTTCAGCGGTGTACCACGTGATATGGTAATAAACCTCCCAGATATTGGTAACGTGTACCAGATTCCAGAAACACTTTATGAATCAGGTGTGCATAAACTTGTAGCGAATAGGCTAAACATTCCTATTGAAAACAGACCTCTGAGTTGGGTTTATCCGAAATCATTTAAACCTTATAGAATAGCTTTAATTGGGAAGTACCTTGGAACAGATGATGCGTACAAAAGTATAATCGAGTCCATATTCCTTGCTGGAGTTCAAAAGCCTGTTGTTGTAGATGCTCAAGAACTTGAGGAACTCGATGACAATGGAGTTGCGCAAAAACTATCAACATTCGATGGGCTAATTATTCCCGGGGGATTCGGGAGAAGAGGTATCGAAGGTAAGATAAAGGCTATAAAATATGCAAGGGAAAACAATAAACCAATACTTGGTATCTGTCTTGGAATGCAATTGATGGTTATAGAATTTGCACGGAACGTTTTTAATATGAAAAACGCCAATTCAACTGAATTCGACGAAGATACACCATATCCAGTTGTAAACATGATGGAAGAGCAAAAGAAGATTATGAACCTTGGAGGTACAATGAGACTCGGTTCACAAAAAATGAACGTTTTGAGAGGGACCAAACTGTTCGAATTATACGGTCAAGATGAAGTCTACGAACGACACAGGCACAGATATGAAGCAGACACTGAGAATTTTGCCCAAATGTACAAGATGCCAGGTGAGGAAGGCTACAAACTCACAATATCAGGTAAGAGCGAATTTCTCGAAGCAGTAGAACTTGACAATCATCCATTTTTCATCGGTATTCAATACCATCCTGAATATAAATCGAAGGTTGGAAACCCACACCCTCTCTTTACAGCACTCATTAAAGCCATAGAGGAGGTTAGCAGGTGAAGAGTAACGTTTTGATCGCTGATTATCACATGCACAGTAGTTATTCACCAGATTCAACATCAGAGATAGAGGATATTATCGAAGTTGCACGCCAGAAAAAGATTAATTATATAATCATTACAGACCATTACGAAATCAGTTCGGATCAACATGCCAACGAAATAACTGTAGACATTTATAGAAGAGAAATGGAAAAGTATTCACTTCCGGTAGGAATTGAACTTGGTTGGGATGGAATTAGAGATTTGAATGTTGATACGAGCAAATTTGATTTTGTGCTTCTATCGCATCATTTCATCGAAGAACCAATAACTCAGCAAAGTTACAGAAATTATCTTTTGAGATTACTTGACATAATGAATCGATTTGACGGTTATCATGCATTGGCACATTTAGATTTTCCGAGGCGTTATCACAAGACTAACGAACCATTCTCAGCTGAGACCTTTGATATAATAACGGAGATATTGAAGAAGTTAATCCGTGAAGGTAAATCTCTCGAAGTTAATACTGCTTCGATTGAGAAATACGGCGAACCTAATCCATCAGTGGAGATTCTGAAACTATATAAATCACTTGGTGGTAGAAATCTTACGATTGGTTCTGATGCTCATTCTCTCGACCAAATAGGCAGAGGAATAGAGAGAGGTATTGAAATACTTAAAGAATTGGGGTACAATTATATCCTGGTACTCGATGCTGAATGGCGTGAAGTAAGAATATGATTAATAATATGATAAATACCACAAAATACATTACATAGAGGAGGTTGGCCGGTATGGAAATTAGCGCACAAATGGTTAAGGAATTGAGAGAAAGAACTGGCGCAGGCATGATGGATTGTAAAAACGCACTTGCTGAAGCGAACGGTGACGTTGAAAAGGCTATAGAGATTCTTAGAAAGAAGGGTCTTGCTAAGGCTGCTAAAAAGGCAGGAAGAGAAACGAACGAAGGGCTTATTATTTCCTACGTTCACCACAACGGCAAACTTGGTGTTCTTGTTGAACTCAATTGTGAAACTGACTTTGTTGCAAGAACAGATGATTTCAAAGAACTTGGAAACAAAATAGCAATGCACATTGCAGCAATGGCTCCAAGATGGGTTAAGAGAGAAGAAGTTCCAGAGCAGATAATTGAAAAAGAAAAAGAAATCTACAGAGAACAGCTTAAAGATTCAGGTAAGCCTGCTCAGGTTATCGAAAAGATAATTGAAGGAAAACTTGAAAGCTTCTACCAAGAAAACTGTTTACTTGAGCAAAAGTACGCACTTGACCAATCAATATTAATCAAGGACATGATTCAGCAGGCAATTGCAAAGATTGGAGAAAATATCCAGGTTTCAAGATTTGTNAGAATGCAGATTGGCGAGTAATATTTAAGAATTTTATCCAGAAAACACCGCGAAAAAATCTTTTCGCGGTGTTTTTTTACTTTTTATCTCGTCATAAAAGCCATTGATAAATAAAAACGTGCACTTTAGATCTGGAATTTACAGCGTTAGTATAGTATACTCGGGAAAAGATATTGAGCTTGAAAGACTGGAAAAGGCTGGTTTGCAAGGGATTATGGAAGATAACACCGGAGCTTTTGTTTACACGTTTACCGTTCAAAAATCTTGGTAATGTTATTTTTGCATTTCATATTCAATTCCAAGCAGTTTATCCTAAGTACTGTGCGGTTCGTTTTCTTTTGGTACATTTTTTAGAATAATGTGCGATAATATATTTGTACAATCTTAAAAAAAGGAGGTAGTTATTATGAGAAAAGGTTTTACGTTGGTTGAACTTTTGATTGTTCTTGCGGTTATTGCGGCACTTATGGCAGTTGCAACACCACTCGCGCTTAACGCTGTTAAAAACGCAAAAGCAAGCCAGGTTGCACAGAATTTTGCAAATATTAAG
>JGI24230J36428_100146_pt1 | contig 11818 bp, 10 predicted proteins | sample YelNats1bottle14_FD_36428 | JGI IMG/M metagenome (IMG submission 36428) | reverse complement strand
GCAACTTCTAAATTAATTATATGTGTAAAATATGCAAAAGGTATAAAGATATATCCCATAATCTCCACAAATGGACCTAATAGCTCAAATATAAATTGATACGGCATAGCAAAGAGCCCTAACATCCTATATCGAGGGTTGAACAAAAGGTCTTTGTGCATAAAAAGTACCTGGCAAAGACCTCTTTGCCATCTTCTGCGTTGTTTTGANAGGTCTTGTATACTCTCTGGACATTGTGTCCAAACAATAGGGTCTGGCACAAACTCAACTTTGCCATGCCCACCTTCTTTGTATGAATTTTTTCTGAGTTTTACGACAACTTCCATATCTTCTCCAACAGTCTTATGAGAAAATCCCCCAACTTTTACAATAGCATTTTTGTTAAATGCTGCAAATGCACCTGAAGCAATGACAAGACTCCCTATCATAGAAAGTCCTTTTCTTGCGCCTAAAAAAGCTCTTAGATATTCTATTATTTGAAACTTTGCTATAGCCGACTTTGGAAGATGTAGTTCCTGAATGTTACCAAACGTATCTAATTTACATCCATTTACTATTCTAACAATACCTGTTGTTACAACAACTTCATCTGGGTTATCAAAGAACGGTTGCATAACCTTTGCTATTGAATCTCTTTCTAAAATCGAGTCAGCGTCAAGCGAACAAACATATGGATATGTACATACATTTATACCCGCATTGAGTGCATCAGCCTTACCCCCGTTTTCTTTATCAACTACAATCAAATTTGAATATTTTTTAGAATAATATATAGCCTTTATATCTTTTGTAGGAAGAACCTTCCTAAATTTTCTATCTACAATGTAAAGTTCAAATTCACTTTTTAATACATCCATGGTCCCATCTTTTGAACCATCATTAATCACAACTACTTCATACTCTGGATAGTCTATTTGTAGAAATGACTTTACAGATTTTGCTATTGTTTCTTCTTCGTTATATGCTGGAACAAGCAGTGATACAGGTGGTGCAAAATCAGATGAAACAATCTCAACAATCCTTCCTTTTATTTTGTTTCTCCAGTAACTTACAATGCCAAAAAGAGATATTAAAATCAAAACTGCATAAATGGTATTTAAAACCAAGACATAATACGATACAAACCATGAAAACCACAACATAATCTGTTTCATCTTACTATTCACTACCTCTTTTTATTGTTATAAGATAATCATATCCCTCTTCTTTAAGTCTTTGATAAAAACATTGTGGATTAGACGACTCCAGTATTTTTATTATTTCCAAAGCTAAATTTTTCTCATAATCAGTTCTATAATTCAAAAAACTTTTTATAATATACTNAAAATTGACAGGACTATAAAACACTTCTCTTATCTTATCCTTTGCAAATTTATCATTTGTTGAAAAGTAAAATGTTAAAAGTTCTTTCAACACAACAGGTCCGAATTCTGAAAGCATATTTTTCGCAAAATCTCTCATATAAAACCAATCATCTTCAAGGGCAGAAAGCAGATATTTCAAGGAACTTTTAGGGTATACATTGCTTAAAGCTCTTAAAGCCCGCAGTTTTACAAAATTCACCTTTTCGTTGTTTATTAGTGTTTCAAGTTTTTCAGCACAGTTTATACATCCCACTTTTTCTGTAGCTTTGCAGAAAGCAGCTCTAACTTCTGGTGATGAATGGTTTATAAGAAAATCAATGTTCTTTAAATCTTCCAATGTTGCAATCTCTGAAAATATATTTAAACATGATATTAATACCTTGTCTGATGGATTTTCTTTTATAACATAGAAAAGAATATCTTTTATTTTTTCTCCACCGTAAACTGCAAAAAACTCTATTCTTCTTCTAATTGCATAGGGGTATTTATCCATTTNCAAAAAGACTGTTTTTAAGAAAGGTTTAAATATATTTAAATCCTGTATCTTATCTATATTTTTGAAAATAGCTTCAGCAGTTATATCTATAAGATAAGGTGCCTTAATACTCATATTTAAAAGCATTTTCAGTTCATCTTCTCCACCCACCACACTTAAAACCTTTGCAAATCTTAATTTTTGAGCTCTATTACCTTTTTGAATTTTATCTATCGCAAAGTCAAAAAAATCCGAATTTTTCAGGGCTACATAAAGATTTTTCTTTTCTTCCCCATCTATCCATGGATAATTTGTATTTATAACATCACTCAGAAGATAAAAATTTTCAGCAGAGATAATACTTCTCTTTCCTGTTATTACATCATAAACAATTTTACTGTAATTTTCAAAAACCTGTCTCATTTTTCCCTGACGAATACTATTTATAATTTTGTATAAAAAAACAATTCCCGAAGTAACAATTAGAAGAATTACAATACATATAACACATAAGATTACAAAGTTTATACTATCTATCATTTAATTCACTCCAAAAATCTAAAACTTTTTTTAAAAGTATAAATCTTTTATTGTCACTAAAAATCTTGAATATAAAATGAAAAATCTCATTTTTAACGTTAATCTTTATAGTTAAGGCATTCGAATTTATTTTCTGCCCATTTTTTAAATAACTCAAAATTTCTTTAATCTCGTCTTCATCAAAATCTCTGTTATAAAGCAGCTCTCCAGTTGAAGCATTTACAGCTAAAAATTTATACGAAGTAAAGTATTCTGACAAAAACTCATCCACAATCTTGGGAACTACAATAATATGCTTATTTGACATTTGTTCTAAAAAAGAAATAATATGCATAACCTCATGAATATGTAAATATTCATCCTGGGTGTACAAAAGTGATTTAACTATATTGAATACCTCTAAAGTTGAAAACGGCTTTGGTATGATTCCAACAGCACCAAGTTCATATGCCTTCAATCTTGTCGCACGGTGAATATTGCTACTCAGCAAAATTACTGGAATGTGAGCTTTAACAGGACTTTTTTTAATAGTTCTCAAAACTTCAAAGCCATTTATTTTGGATAAATTTGTATCTATTATGGCAATATGAATATTATTCTCACCAATCTTATTTAAAGCTTCCTCACCATCAACAGCTTCAAAAAACATATAATGATGTATCGGATCAAAAGAATTTTCAAACCTCTCTCTTATTGCTTTTCTTACATACTCATTTTCATCCGCAATTAATATATTCTTAACTATCATAAGATGCTCTCCCATCTTCAAATACCATCCTGACTTTCTTTTACCCATTATTAATCTTTTAAAACAAAAAATAAAAAACCCCTTTTTTCTTCGAACCCTGTACAGGTTTAAAAAAAGGGGCTATACTCAAAACCTATTATGGTGCCGAAGGCGGGAGTCGAACCCGCACGGCCTCGCGGCCACTGGATTTTGAGTCCAGCGCGTCTGCCAGTTCCACCACTTCGGCACATTTTCCTTTGAATTTTCAAGCAAGATAGATTATATCATAAATTTTTGAGTTTGTCAAAGCCGTAGATTTTGATAAAATCCTGCTGGCAGATTGAGTTACCAACTTCATTTTTCTGTCTTTCACGGCAAAAAGTCAAGGGGCTAAAATCAAAAAATTAATTACACTCGGGTCAGTTTTTTAAAAGTGATATTAACATCAACAAATTCTCTGAAAAATTTTTAAGTTTTAATATTCAAATGGTTGGGATATAATAGAAATAAACTCAAAAAAGCGCGAGGTTATTTGAATGGAAACTTTCTGGTTGTTTATAATATGTTCTTTGCTATTTGCTCTGAACTTTTTTATAACTAAAAAATTTGGACTCAAAAGTGTAGAGTATGAAATCCACTTTGAAGAGAACAAAAAATCTGAAGGTGATGAAATCCACATTATCGAAAGAATTTACAACGGTAAGATCCTGCCGCTTCCATGGGTAAAATCTGAATTTGAAGTGTCAGCATTCTTTTTCATGGAAAATGCAAAAAATTATGTAGTGGGAGATAAGCTAAGGTACATCAGCATTTTCTTTTTTCTGCCTTACCAGCAAATAGTAAGGCGGCACAGATTTGTTGCAACAAAAAGAGGATTTTATAAGCTCGACAAGATCTATCTTGTGACAGGAGACCTTTTCGGTCTTTCGACAGATGACAGGTGCTACTATGTAAATTCCAACATTACCATTTACCCAGCATTTTTGGACCTGAAAAAACACCTTCTGCCCCGCTCAAGCCTCTCAGGTGAGGTTGTGGTAAAAAGACATTATTATGAAGATATATTTCACTTCGCAGGAATAAGAGAGTATCAGTCTTTTGATTCTTTCAATAGAATAAACTGGAACGCAACTGCAAAGTATAATACTTTGATGGTAAACAAGTACGAATACACCTCATCAGGTGAGGCTTTGATACTTTTGAATGTCCAGAGTTCAGAGTATGAAAGAAAAGAGGTTTTCAACAAAAACGCTATTGAGTTTGGAATAAAGATTGCAGCAAGCTTGGCAAAAGAATGCTTGGATGCTCACATTCCAGTTGGTTTTGTTTGCAATGGTGTAGATGAAGAAACCCTGCAGCCGCTTGAAATTCTGCTTCCATCACAAGACTCAAATCAGCTTCTAAAAATTCTCGAAACCCTTGCACACATTAAAATTCAGGTAAACGAATACTTTGAAGTTCTACTTTATCAGGTCTTAAGAAGTTACAACTTCCGCGAGCTTTTTATAATTACCTCATTTGTGAACAAGGAGATGGAAGATTCTATTCTCCTTTACTCCTCACTTGGAGTTAAGTTTACCATTATCCTTCTTGAATATAATGATAAAGCTTTAAACTTAGAATCAGAAAATGTAAGAATTTTTCTGGCAAAACAGCATCTTTTAGAAAGCGCCAGAGCCTAAGTAAAAATCGCCGCAGGCACATTTTATTATGTTTGTTATTTACACCTGCGGCTTAAGCTTTCTTTTGGAAAGCAAAAAAGATATCATTTCTGATATGCTATGAAAAGACTGCTAGGTGCAATTTCAAAACTACCTATTGCTTCCTGTTCATTTTCTTCTGAAAATATAACTCCATCATTCGCTTTTATTTTCCATATTCCATCAGGAAGCGCAATGACCTTTTTTTCTTTAAAAGGATTATATGCAACAATAATTTTTTTCCACACATCATAAGGATATGAAATCAAAAACGCCACAATGCCATCAGATGCTGGCAAGAATTTTAGATATTTTCTTATTTCACCTGATGAGCGCATTCTGAACGCTAAATGTTCTTTTCGCAACTTTATGAGGTCACAATAAAACTTAAATGTGTCATAGAACTTTTCTTTTAGACTCCAGTCAATCTTGTTTATGCTATCTCCTGCGTTATATGTGTTTGGATGCCCACCTTTACTTCTGTTGAATTCAACTCCACCATGCAAAAACGCTATACCTTGAGAGGTCAAAATAATTGCATTTGCCAGTCGACACGCCCTGTCAATCCAGAATATATCTTCACCAACCATAGTTTTTTGGGCTTTATCAAAAAGAGTTAAATTGTCGTGGCAGGAAACATAGTTAACACATTCGTCAGGTTCTTTGGCAAAATCATCAATAGCTGCTTTTATACCCTGCTTTAATCTTTCAACATCCGAAAGGTTCCCATGCATATAGCCAGTTCTGAACCCGTCAAGGTCACCTCTTATACTATCTCTTATTCTATCATTGAAAAGTCCAATGGAATATCCCTTATGTGCACTTGATTCAATTGTTGCTCTTTCTTCCATAAGACACAAACTATCTCCCATCACCCAACCTTCACCATAAATAAGAGCTTTTGGGTTCCTCTTGCGAACCTCTCTGGCAATTGTTCTCATAGTTTGAGTATCAATAAGCCCCATGAGATCAAACCTGAAACCATCTATATGAAATTCTTCCGTCCAGTATATTATTGTATCAAGTATAAACTTTCGAACCATTGGTTTTTCTGTTGCAATTTCATTACCACAACCTGTTGCATTTGAATATTCGCCATAATCATCTATGCGGTAAAAATATCCGGGAACAATCTTATCAAAGATAGAAAATCTACCACCCTTTATATGGTACGTGTGATTAAACACAACATCCATTACAACTCCAATGTTGTTTTCATGCAAAGTTTTAACCATAGTTTTGAGCTCTTTTAAAGCTTCAATTCCTCCGCTTTTTGTTGAATACCAGTACTCAGGACACTGATAAAGTACAGGATCGTATCCCCAGTTATATTTTTTATCAGGATTTTTGTCATCCACACTTCCAAAATCAGAAATAGGAAGAAGATGAATATGAGTAATTCCAAGTTCTTTAAGGTGTAAAAGTCCCGTTGAAAACTTTTCTTTGTAGTAGCTTTGCTGACAAAGTCCCAAAAACTTTCCTCTGAGTCTCTCTTCCACACCTGAGGTTTTATCAATCGTAAAGTCTCTTACATGCATTTCATATATTATAGCATCTTGTTGTTTTTCTATGTTCTTGATATAAGTATCTTGCTGCCATCCTTCAATTTGTATATCTGCCGGGTCAAATATGAAAGATTTTTGAGAGTTTGAGGAAGAAGCTCTTGAGTAAGGATCAGGAACTTCATACACAACAAACCCTTCGTCATCATCATAGTTGTAATGCCAGACCTCATAAAGATAATAATGGTTTTTCAAGTTACCAGTGAGATAAATATTCCATACACCGTTTTCTTCTCGAGCCATTTCTTTTTCAAACCTGTAATTTTCACTCTCATCAAATATTTTTATTTTAACTTTATATGCCGAAGGTGCCCAGAGTTTAAAGTAGGTACCATATGATTCATATTTCATACCAAGTTCATAAGGATAAAAAAACTCTGGTGCTGTTAAAATTCCCCTTGGTCTTGCCCATATATGCTCAGTTTTATAAGTAATTTTGTATTTCAAATTTGGCAAAAGTCTTTTTGAAGTAACTATTTTTATCACATTTGTAAAAGCAGATTCTCTGTCAAAGTACTCATTTATTACGATATCGTTGCCAAATCCCGGAGGATACCAAAGTTTTTGACTTGCACCCTCTGCAAATTTAAATTTTTGCCCAATTTTTATCTCTTTCAGATCTTTTATAAGCTCATATCTTCCACGCAGTTTTGAATATGTCATTTCCCATTCTGGTGAAATCNGCCAATTATTCATCTCGCCAATTACAAACACTGGTTTACTTAGTGGTTTTCGGTGATAGTCAAAATATCCTTCCTTTAAAACAAACCTGATTTTCCCTTTTTCTTCGCAAATTTCATATCCTCTCATCTCTGCTTCATATGGACTATCAGAATGAGGAACTATTTTATCAATTCTTTCTATATCTATTTCTTCTTCATTTAAAAATATTTTAAAATCTTCCTTCTTTACAGAGTGAACCATTTGAGAAAGAATAACAATTATCTCGTTAAAATCATCAATATAAGCTTTCACTATCATTAAAACCACCTGTCTTTTTCTAAATAATANGATATGCAATACTTAAGAAATTATATATCATTTATACCCTTTTTTGAAATAAAAAAATTTGTTGACTGAGAATTATAAATTATAAAATGTTTTTATTCCCTTTTATTGGGGTATAAATAAAAGAAGAAAAATTTTATTTAGAATCTGTGGTGATTATCAAAATGTATGAAAAAAACAAGGATTTAAATTGCAAAGCAAACAACTATGCAGCCAAAATATCAATAATATATGCAGTTGCAAGTGCTATATGGATTTTAGTATCTGATATGCTGACAACTAAACTTCTTTCTAGCAAAAATCTATTTGCAATGTTTTCTATCATCAAAGGCTGGCTCTTTGTACTTGTTACTGCAAGTCTTTTGTATTTTCTGATTCGCAAAAAAATCTATTCGCTTTACCTGTCTGAAAATAATCTCCAAAATGCATTAAATGAACTTCAAAAGACAAATGCTGAGCTTTCCAAAACACAGGAAAAACTTGTTGTCCAGTATAAAAAACTTGCCAAAAACCAGGAAAAGATAAAAGAACTTGCTTACTTTGACCAGCTAACAGGTCTTCCAAACAAAAATCATTTTATGCTTACACTTGAAAAGACTATTAAGGAATCCAATTTTAAAGGACAGCAGTTTGCATTAATATTGATTGATATTGACAATTTTGGTAANATAAATAATACTCTTGGNCATACAACTGGTGATATTGTTCTAAAAGAAATTGCNCAAANACTTAAAGAATCAATAGGTACCAATGGTTTTGTGGCAAGGCTGACAGGAGACGAATTTGGAATAGTAGTTTATAGCTTTCCTGATCTCAATATTCTGAACTATTTCATCTATAAAATCTTTAATTCTTTTTCTACATCATGGGAAATAATGAAATATAATTTTTATATCACACCAAGCATGGGAATAGCTATATATCCTTCAGACGGAAAAGATAGCACCTCGCTTCTGACAAACGCTGATAAAGCTTTAAAGCTTGCCAAAGAAAAAGGCAAAAACACTTTCTGTTTTTATAGTCTGGAAATGGATAATATTCTTCAGCAGAGACTGGAATTTGAATCAGATTTGAGAAAGGCTATAGAAGAAGAACAGTTTATTTTATATTATCAACCAATTGTGGATCTTAAAAAAATACAATTATGTGGTGCAGAAGGACTTATTCGCTGGATACATCCACAAAAAGGTATTATACCACCTATGTCTTTCATCCCAATTGCTGAACAGACAGGATTAATAACTCAAATTGGTAAATGGGTGGTGACAAAGGTCATTTCAGATTTGAAGAACATAAGAGAAGTAGTAAATTACAATTTTTATATCTCATTTAACACATCTTTAAGAGAGTTTTCAAGCGCAAATTTTATTGATGACGTACTTTATACCATCGAAACTTCAAATATTGATCCTGCTTATTTAGGAATAGAGATTACCGAATCAGTTGCAATGGCAGATCCACAAAATACCATAAAGTCACTTAAAACTTTTAAAGAAAAGGGTATGAAAGTTTTACTTGACGATTTTGGTACAGGCTATTCTTCTCTGAACTATTTGAAAGAACTTCCTATTGACGTTGTTAAAATTGATAGAAGTTTTATAGCAAATATGAACAAGGATATAAAAGAACAAAAAATAGCTAAAAGTATAATTGACCTTTCTCACATCTTAGAGTTAAAAGTTGTGGCAGAGGGTATTGAGGATAGTCAGCAGGCTGAGATACTAAAATCTTTTGAGTGTGATTTCGGACAGGGGTATTTGTTTGGCAAACCACTTCCGAAAGACCAATTTATGGAGCTTGCAAAGAGGTTTTGAATAGCAAAAGTTGTGATATAATTGAAAGTAGAAAAATCTTCATATGGAGAGTTTTTATGCAAAAGGAAATGACAATATATGAGGAAGTTGAATATTTGAAGGAACAAATTTTGCAAAAATATTCTGTCTATGACATTATTCTGTTTGGTTCGTTGGCTAAAAAAGCTGCCCGAAAAAACAGTGATATTGACCTTTGTATAATTATTGATACAGATAATAAGAGAGAGCTTGTGCAAAAAATGCTTTTAGAGCTTGACTACACAAGTGACGTCGATATAATAATATACACACCAGAGGAGTGGCAGAGGTTAAAAGATGACAAAGCCACATTCGCTAACTTAATCTACAGAACAGGAGTGAGTCTTCTTGGTAGATTCTAAAAAATTCACTGACTGGATTCAAATGGGTAAAAAGGACTTTAGAGCTGCTCAAATTTTATATGAGCATGAAGGGGACAGAGGACTTGTTTGTTTCCATTGCCAACAAGCTGTTGAGAAGAATGCCTTCAAATTACTCAGAAAATAATGAGAAAAATTGAAGAAGTATTAAGTACAAATCTATAACCACAGCCACATAATTATGGCATCATCTGGTGGACAGGAATAATAATTTTTTCTTATACCTTCCTGGACAAATCCTAAGCTTTTGTAAAGTGAGATAGCAACATAATTTTTGCTCCTTACCTCAAGCGTAAGACCAACAAGTCCATTTTCCTTTGCATATGAAATGAGGGCAGAAAGTAAAAGTCTCCCTATTCCCTGCCCTCTTTTTTGGGGATGCACAGCAATATTTGTAATGTGTCCTTCATCTACTATATGATGCATCCCTGCAAATCCCCATACTTTACTATCCTCTTCATATACATAGTATATCGCATTTTCATTTTTAACCTCATCTATAAAACTTTCTTTACTCCATGGTACAGAGAATGACAAAATTTCTATTTCATGTACCATATCAATGTCTTTTTCTGTCATCCTTCTTATTACACCTTTTGTCATGTACCCTGTTCCCTTTCTGCGTACGATTTTTTAAGGTAAACTGGTACAAGGTCAAAATGAGAAATAACTTCTCCTTCTTGTGCAAGTTCATAAGCTAATAATCCAACATTTGACGCTTTTTGATACTGCAAAAACTTAGGTGAAAGTTTAAACTGAGAAAAATCATAAACATCTAAACCCTCACCAAGCAAAACAGGGTTATACTTTTTTGCAAGCTCTTTTGCTTCTTCAATATCAACTATAGAAGTTGGATGATATGTTTTTAGCTTGCCATCCTCGAATCTGAAAATTCCAGTAAACACCTTTTGTGATTTTGCATCCAAAATAGGCATTAGAAAATCTGAACAAGCCCAGAAGTTATAACAAAGAGCTTTCAATGTATCAACACCTACACAGGGTTTTGAAGTGGCATAGCAAAAACCTTTTATTGTTGAAACACCTATTCTGAGCCCGGTAAAAGATCCTGGTCCTACTGCTACCGCAAAAAGATCAATCTCTGCAATATTGACAGAAGCATTTTTTAATACCTGATCAATTAAATCAATCAACATCACCGAATGAACAAGTTTTGTGTTTAAAACCACCTCAGAAATTACCTTGCAATCTTCCAGCAAAGCAGCGCTTGCTACCTTGCCGGACGTCTCAATCGCCAATATCTTCATCTCTTTCTATCACATCCTCAACTTTTTTGTACCTTTCTCCAATACCGGTTATCACTATATTTCGCACATTTTCATCTATCTTTTGAATACAAACTTTTAAACACTCCTTGGGATAAAGCCTTTTTAACTTATCAGCCCACTCAATTATCACTATACCATCACCATAAAAATATTCTTCATATCCTATGTCCTCAAGTTCTGTCTCCTCAATTCTATAAATATCAAAATGATAAACTAAAATGTCATCTTTCCCTTCATAGACATGAAATATGGTAAACGTTGGGCTTGAAATATCTTCAATCCCAAAAGCCTTGGCAATACCGCGTGTTAGTGCAGTTTTTCCACTACCAAGATCACCTTCTAAAGCTACAATTGAACCTTTAAAAAGATTCTTACCAATATTGTATCCAATCGCTACTGTTTCTTCATATGAATAAGATATTATTTCTTTCATTTTGCATGATTTCCCCTTTTTTATTTGCGATGATATACAACTTTGCCATCAATTAAAACATATTCAACCTCAGAAAATATGTCAAAAGGATGACCCTTGTAAACTACAATATCAGCATCTTTACCTTCTTTTATACTACCAACCCTATTATCAATCCCTAAAATCTTTGCAGGGTTTATAGTAATTGCTTTTAGAGCGTCTATCTCGTCCATTCCGCTTTTACATGCAAGTGCACTACATAGCACAAGATATTTTTGTGGAATAACAGGATGGTCTGTCATGATAGCTACAAGAATACCGTTTTTAGAAAGTATCCCAGGGTTTTTGAAGTCAAGGTTTTTGAGCTCAACCTTTGACCTATCAGTAAGGTTCGGTCCAACAATACATGGGATATTCTCTTGTTTTAGCTCGTCAACTATCAAATATCCATCTGTTACATGGTCAAGGGTAAGATTTACATCAAATTCCTTAGCTATTCTTATAGCTGTAAATATATCGTCTGCTCTGTGAG
>JGI24230J36428_100144_pt1 | contig 11847 bp, 9 predicted proteins | sample YelNats1bottle14_FD_36428 | JGI IMG/M metagenome (IMG submission 36428) | reverse complement strand
TCTTTTTCCCTCTTCTAAAAGATTATTAATATAGTTATAAGCATATTCTTTTCGCCAGTTGTAACAATATTTCTCCAGAATATTATTTATTTGCTTTTTATTAATAAATGAATCCAATACCTTGTGGTACCCTTCTTTTATCATCTGCACATTGTAATCTCCAGGATCTCCGAGCAAAAAAACGTAGTTTCCATGTGGAACGCTTTTTAAAAGCCATTTTGCCATCAGTTCTCCTACTTTGTAGTTGTTAAATGAAATATACACATCAATNTCACTGTTTTTTACAAGTCTGTCATAGCTTATAACCTTTATACCTCTTTTTTTAGCTAAATTCACAGCACCACTACATTTTTCATAGTTATTAGGAACAATAATCAAAATATTAATATTTTTACTCAATAGATATTTTACTTGATTAATCTGCTCAACATCGTTTTCGTTTGCGTTTACCCATTCAACCTCATACCCTCTCTCATGTGCCTTGGCAATTAAAATGTCTCTGTCTTTGAACCATCTTTCCTCCTTTAATGTGCCCATTGCAAAACCAATTCTGACTTTTGTAGGTTTTATTATTTGTTGTTTTTTATTGTCAAATTTTGGATAGTAAAATATAAAGATTATTAAAGCTGTTACAAAGAATATCAGGGTAAGGATAAGAAGAATTTTAATTCTACTTTTTTTGACCGCTTTTTTACTTCTATAAATGTAGTTCATAAAATCATCCCTCTTTTTAATTTAGAGTGGCTTTGATTCATCTGGTAAGCTTCTGTATGCCGANGGTGTCATACCTGTAAACTTTTTAAAAGCCTTGATGAAGTAGTTCGGGTCTGAAAAACCTACTGCAAAGGATATTTCCTTTATGCTCTTTGATGAATTCTTCAAAAGCTGACAAGCATTNTGAATCCTTAGTTTTGTTAGGTATGTTTTAAAGCTCACACCAGTATATTTTTTAAAAAGCTTACTAAAATAGTACGGATTAAAATTAAATGCTGTGCTTATTTGAGAAAGTGTAATTTCTTGATTGTAATTTTGGTTTATAAACTCTATTGCTTTGTTGATNGAATCATTGTTTATAATCTGGTCGTGTTTTATCTTTGCTTTGCTAAAGAGTGTTAGTAAAGCTTTTTTAAAAATCTCCACAATTTGTTCAGAAGAAGAATTCAGAATTTGTGCAATAAGTTTTTCTATATCTATTGATTCGTTTCTATTTTCAATGCCAGTTTCAAGCAAAAGCATAATAATAAGTTTTATCACCTTATATTTTAAGTTATTTTCGCCAAAAAGNTCAACATAAAGCCTGCACAGCTGATTTATATAGTTTTCTATCACAGGAATTTGGGTTGGGTTGTTGATTGAATGAATTAGTTTTGCCTCTAAGTTTTCAGTCAAAAGAAGGAGATGTTCATTTTCTTCATTTTCATCTGATGAATCAATGTCAAGAGTTGAGTAGTAAGCTTCCCAAAATGCGTTTTCATAACCTTCGTCTAAATAATAAAAATCACTGAATCCTATCTTGACATTGTTCCAGTATGGTTTTTGTTTCAAAATTTCTTGGATTTTTTCTTTTAAACCTTCCGCCTCTTTCTGAGAAGAAGCAGAGAAAAAGCATATCAAATATTCTCCCATACCTATTGAAGTCAAAGCCTTGTGTTCAAATGATATTTTTAAATCTTTTCGAATGTTATCCAGTTCTTTAAAACTTGAAACAAAATCGCTTTTATCCTTGAGTGACAGCACCATTAAAATCCCACTTTTAAGGTTTATCCCAAAAATTTTTTCATATTGGTTTATATCCACTATATCAAAGACATTTTTGAAGATAAGTGTGGGAATAAAACTGTTTTCAAGTAAATTTCTCATAACAATCAGCTGGGCATTTTTTTCTATATTTTCTTTTGTCTTTGCCAGAATACTATTTATATGAGCTATTGCGGATTGTACTGTCAAGACTATATCTTCTATTGAATATGGTTTTAAAATATATGCAAAAGCTTTTTCTTTTATTGCTTTTTTAGCAAATTCAAATTTGTCATAAGCAGAGACTATGATGAATAGAGGGAATTCGGAATTTCTCATTTTTCTGAACTCTTCAATAAGTTCAAGTCCGTCTAAGTCTGGCATTTTGATATCAACAAAGGCAATATGATATGAGTAAAAGAGCAAATTCTCAAGTGCTTCTCTACCAAGAGTAAAAGTGGAGATTTCAATATCTTCATCTAAGTTATTTTCGAGGATAAATTTTATTGAATCAACAACTATCTTTTCATCATCAGCAATTAATATTTTGTATGTCATATATTGTTCACCTCTTGTTTTGGAAGTTTTGAAATATCTGTTATAAAAGGCACTTTTATTGTTACTGTTGTTCCACCCTCAGAATTTGAGTCTATATAAAGAGGACTTTCTATGTTATAAAAATACGAAAGACGTTTTGCAATATTGTTAATGCCTATCCCTGTTGTTTTATTGTGTTCAAATGAAAAGTTTTTTAAATCTTCCAGTGTTTCTTTTTCAATTCCTTTGCCATTGTCAGACACCTCTATAATTACCATATCTTCGTTCTTCTTTGCTAAAATCTTTATTATTCCATATTCACTCTCTTTGAACCCGTGAATAATAGCGTTTTCTACAAGTGGTTGCAGTATCATGCATGGCATCAAAAGAAGCTTTGTTTCATTTTCCACATCTATTTCTAATTTTATTCTGTCACCAAATCTCATGCGATATATGAACATGTAGTTTTTAACGTTTTCTATTTCCTCTTCAAGCTTAACAACTCTGGTTATGTTATGAACCACATATCTTAAATAATTAGAGGTTCTGAGCAAAATCTCATAAGTTTGCTTTGCATTTTCAAACATAGCTATCTGAAGTATGGTATTTAGAGTATTGAAAAGAAAATGAGGGTTAATTTGAGCCTGTAGATTTTTAAGTTCTGCTTCCTGCAAAGCTTGCCTGTATTTTATAGCTTCAATCTTTTGTTGAGCATACATTCTTTCAAGGTCAGCTTTTTCTTCAAGTTTTTTCACCATGTCTTTGATGTTAGAAATCATATTAGAAAAAGACTGGTACAAAACTGCGACCTCATCGTTTGCGGAATACTCAGGAAGCTGTGTTTCAAGATTACCATGTGCTATCTTGTTTGCCACCTTTGAAAGATTAATAATTGGCGTTGTAAATGTGTTGCTAAAAATGATACTCAGTAAAGATGCAAATAAGGTCCATATGAGAATTACCAGATTATTGATTTTTCGAATGGTATTTAACTGTCTTTGCGCTTTGTGATGGATCTCCATTGTGAATTTTATCTTTTGTTCACTGAATTTTTCGAGGTAGAGGTTAAGAAAATTAGAAAAATCAATATACTCAGAATAAGTTTTAGATAACGGCAAGTTACCTTTCTTGTAAATTACAAGTCGTTCTGTTAGCTTGCTGAGGTACTCAAAGATTGTAATTAAATTTGTATAGTATAAATACTCTTCTTTTGTAAGTATTTTACTTTCAAGAGCAGATAATTTTTCATCTATTGAATTGAGCGACCCGTATACAGAAAGCATAGAGTCAGAATCCCCTGAAATTAGGTATCGCTGGAGGTTTGAGTTCAAAGAAGATATATCTTTTTTTGTAATATTTATGGTGTTTATAGTTTCAAAAGTTTCATTTACCAAACTAACAAGGTAGTTATTGTTGTATTGGATTAAGATGTCTATTGCAAGCAAGGAGAGAATAATAATGAAGAAAAATGCCAAAAGTTTGCTTTGTACTGAAAAAAACTTCATTTTTAATCACCTTTATTCCATGACATTGAAGTTTGTAGATATATAAGAGGAAGCATGGCCGAACCTTTTCCAGCTGAGTATTGCTTCACACAACTTTTGAGCAATCAGTTTGCCATTGTCGTTTATAATTCCGTTTATTATCCTTTCTCTTACATACTTTTGAAGCTTCTGATTGGTGCCAGCGCCAATTACAATAAACTGGTCAAGCTTGTTGAAGGTTATTATATTCTGAGCAATTGTAAGTGTGTCTGTTTCGCTTCCTATATAGATGACATTGAATTTTTGCTTATCTTCTAAAATAAGCTGTCTTGTAAGCTCTTCAGATGGAAATGAAAAGTATTCAAAATTAAAATTCTTTATGTTTATATTTTTTATTCCTTTGGATTTCAAAAAGTCTGTGAGTCCTTTTACTTCCAGCGTCCCGCCGATTGTTGTATAAAAAGGGTTTACAATAGCAATTTTTAGTCTCTCAGGCATATTATTTTTTTTATTTAAAACGTTATATATAATCTTTCCGGCTATTTTGCCTTTGTAATAGTAGTCAATGCCTACAAAAACGTCTTCGTATCTGAAGAGCATATCGTTAAATAAAGATACTATAAAAATATTGTTGTTTTTTATAGAGGAGAGAACTTGGGCAATATCTTTGGAATTATATATATTACACATTACAATAGCATCAGGTTTTGTGACAGTTACCAGTTTTAAAAGTTTGTATGCATCTTTTGGAGTGTTATAAAAAACAATGTCTGTTATAATTTTCTGTTTTTCCGAGATATCTTTATACTCATTCAAAAACCAGTCCCAGTATGTTTGGTTTTGCGGCAATATCATCATGATCCGAACAGAGTTTTTAAAATTTGCTTTTTTCTCAGAGATGTTAATGAACCTTATATTATAGATATCATATAACGCAATTAATACAAATATAATTACACTGAAAAATACCATTATTCTAAAACTCAGGTTTTGCAATCTTTTTTTCATCTTTGATTTTTGCCTCCCTCAAAAATCATTATAACATTTACATATAGCTTGCCCTATAGTAATTTTTTGAGTTCAAAAAAGTGCTATTCATTTTGTAAGGAAAGTTTAATAATTCCACCAATATGTCAAAAAATAATAGTGTTTTTGATAATATTTGTTGTTAAAATGATATTGCAAATCAAACAAAAAAATCTAAGAGGGAGGTCAAATTGTAATGAAAAAGTCACTACTAAGAATTGTTTCCATTGTTGTTGCGGTAGCTTTCATAATTGGTATAGGCTTTGCAGTTGTTCCAAAGTATGCAAAAGCAAAAACTTCAAAACAGATTAAAATTGGTTTATCTCTTGCAACATTGCAGGAGGAAAGATGGCACAAAGACAGAGACGAGTTTGTAAAAGCAGCTCAAAAGCTTGGTGCAAAAGTTTTAGTACAAGCTGCTAACATGGACGATGTCAAGCAAAAAGAACAATGCGAAAATCTTATCAGCCAGGGTATAGATGTTCTGGTTATAGTTCCAAACAACGCAGAAGTTTTTACATCTATCATTGATGAAGCTCATAAAGCTGGCGTAAAAGTTATATCATACGACAGATTAATCAAAAATGCTAATGTTGACCTTTATGTTTCATTTGACAATGTAAAAGTTGGTGAGCTTCAGGGCAAATACTTGACATCGAAGGTTCCAAAGGGGAACTATTTCGTGTTCAGAGGTGCTCCTACAGACAACAATGCAACACTCTTTTACCAAGGTGCTATGAAGTACATCCAACCACTTGTAAAGAGCGGCAAAGTAAAAGTTCTCTTTGACCAGCCAGTAAAAGACTGGAAACCAGAAGAAGCATTGAGACTTTGTGAAAATGCACTCACTGCAGCAAAAAATAATGTCCAAGGAATCTTAGCACCAAATGATGGAACGGCAGGTGGAATTATTCAAGCTCTCAAAGCTCAGGGACTTGCTGGAAAAGTTGTTGTAACAGGTCAAGATGCTGACCTTGCAGCAGTTAAGAGAATCGTTGAAGGAACACAGACAATGACAGTGTTCAAAGATGTAAGACTTCTTGCTAAAAAAGCAGCAGAGGTTGCAGTTGAGCTTGCAAAAGGCAAGAAAGTTTCTCAGCTCAAAGATGTAAACGGCAAAGTTTACAATGGAAAATTCAATGTTCCATCAATACTTTTAACACCTGTTGCAGTTGATAAGTCCAATATCGATAAGGTATTAATCCAGAGTGGTTGGTTTACAAAAGAACAGGTTTATGGGAAGAAATAATCTGGAGGGTTAGCTATAAAATCTGTTGTTTTTCTGGGGAGGGGAAGCGTTTTTCCCCTTCTCAGAATTTAATTTTGAATGGGTGAAGGTGGTAAGTCGAGATGAGCGAGTATATTCTTGAAATGGTTCACATAACAAAGGAATTTCCGGGCGTCAAAGCACTTGACGATGTAACATTCAAAGTTAAAAAAGGCGAAATCCACGCTCTTGTTGGTGAAAATGGTGCGGGTAAGTCAACTTTGATGAAGATATTAAGCGGTGTGTATCCATATGGGACTTATTCGGGGGATATCTTTATTGAAGGNAAAAAACAACATTTTAGAAACATAAAAGACAGCGAACATGCAGGGGTTGCAATAATTTACCAAGAGCTTACTCTTGTAAAGGGTATGACTGTTGGCGAAAATATCTTTCTTGGCAGAGAACCTGTTGTAAACGGGATTATAAACTGGAACAAGGTTTATGCAGATTCCAAAAAACTTTTTGAAAAGTTGAACATTGAGATAGATGTTTATGAAAAGGTTGAAAATTTAGGAATAGGCCAGCAACAGATGGTAGAAATTGCAAAGGCTATTTCAAAAGATAGTAAGATTTTAATACTTGATGAACCAACAGCAGCACTTACAGAAAGTGAAACAAAACAGCTTTTTAGAATTTTGAAAGATCTCAAAAACCACGGTGTAACATGCATATATATATCTCACAGGCTTGAAGAAATCTTTGAGATAGCAGACACAGTAACAGTTTTAAGAGACGGCAAGACAATCTCAACAGATCCAATATCAGCATTAACAGAAGATGAGATAATACGAAGAATGGTAGGTCGTGAACTTACCCAAAGGTTTNCAAAAGTACCGCACAAGGCAAAAAGAACGATTATGGAAGTTAGAAACTTTTCTGTTTATGACAAAGACAATCCAGAAAAGAAAATTATTGATAATGTAAGCTTTGAGATAAAAGAAGGAGAGATTTTAGGGATTTCAGGTNTCATGGGGGCAGGAAGAACAGAGCTTTTTATGAGCATATTTGGTGCATATCCCGGAAGAAAAGAAGGAGAAATCTGGCTTGATGGAAAGAAGATAGAGATAAATAATCCAAGAGAGGCGATAGAGCACGGGATATGCTATCTTTCAGAAGACAGAAAACGATATGGGCTTGTGCTCATGATGGATATAAAGGACAACATTTTACTCCCGAACTATCAGAAGTTTGCCAACGGCGGGNTAATAAATATTCCAAAGTCGCTTAGCACAGCTTTAGATTATGTTGGGAAGCTCAGAATAAAAATAGCTTCACCTTTTCAGAGAGTTGAAAACCTAAGCGGTGGTAACCAGCAGAAGGTCATCATAGCTAAATGGCTTTTGGCAAATCCAAAGGTCTTGATCTTGGATGAGCCTACAAGAGGTATTGATGTTGGTGCAAAGTTTGAGATTTATAATCTTATGAACCAGTTTGTAGAACATGGTGTTGGAATTGTCATGATTTCATCAGAACTTCCTGAGATTTTGGGTATGTCTGATAGAATACTTGTTATGCAAAAAGGCAAAATTGCAGGAGAACTCATGGCCGATGAGGCAACTCAGGAAAAGATTATGACTTTAGCAACAGGAGGAAGATAAGGTATGAATTTGAAAAAGAACTTGCGTACTTACACTCTTATCATTGCCATACTTCTTATCTGGACCATATTTACAATACTTACTGATGGAAATTTTTTGACCCCAAGAAATCTTTCAATGCTTGCAAGACAGATGGCGATCACCGCACTTGTTGCAATAGGAATGGTATTTGTCATTGTTGCAGGACACATTGACCTGTCAGTTGGTTCTGTTGTTGGATTTACAGGAGCAATTGCAGGTGTATTGCAAGTATGGCATGGCTGGTCAACACCAGCAACAGTTCTTGCAGTAATTGTGATAGGCATATTGATTGGTATCTGGCAGGGGTATTGGATAGCATACAGAGGTGTTCCAGCATTTATTGTTACTCTGGCAGGAATGCTAATATTCAGAGGTGGCGTGCTTTTAGCAAGCAAGGGTATCACTATCTCACCCTTTAAGGAGAGTTTTACATTTATCGGTCAAGGATATTTAAATAAAGCTTTGAGCATTGTGTTTGGAGCTGTTTTAATTGTTGGATACTTGCTTTTGACAATTAATCAAAGAAATAGAAGAAAGAAATATAACCTGGAAGTATTGCCGATGGGCTTAGAGATTGCAAAAGCAGCTGTTGTAATTGCATTGATAGCAGCATTTACAGGTGTTATGATAAGCTATGAAGGTATATCAATTCCTGTTCTCATATTAGTTATATTTACTATACTACTGACTTTTATTTCACAAAACACAACATTTGGTAAATATGTTTATGCGATAGGAGGAAACAAAGAAGCTGCAAGCCTTTCTGGTATAAATATTAAAAATATTACAATGAAGATTTTTATCCTGATGGGATTTTTATCTGCTTTGGCAGGAATTGTATTAACATCAAGACTTGACGCTGCAACCTCCGGTGCGGGAACAAACATGGAACTTGATGCAATTGCTGCTGCAATACTTGGTGGCACAAGCACGCTTGGTGGTGAAGGAACAGTTCCGGGTGCCATCATTGGTGCTTTAATTATGGCAAGTATCGACAACGGTATGAGTCTTTTGAATATGGAGTATTCATACCAGCTTATTGTAAAAGGTCTTGTCCTTGTATTTGCAGTATGGCTTGATATTATGTCAAGAAAGAAAGCATAAAATATCAATTTTGAAAGGCCATAGCTTTAAACGAGTATTATTATATTCCATAAGATGAATATATTCTAACAAGTTTGAAAGCTATGGCCTTTTAAACTTTTGGGTGCAATTTAAAAATTTGACTTTAGAATCTGAAATATATTAAGAAAGGTGGCTGTTTATGAACTCATGGATAAAACTTAGAACAAATGCAATACAAAAGTTATCCAAAAAAGGTAGCCTTGCTCAAAAACTTAGTATTTTTGTATTAACATTGCTATTAATACCAATAACTATTATTGATATATTTTCTGTGTCAAAAGCAGTAAATGCAGTGATAAGCGAAAGCAAAAAGTCATATTTGATTGCGACAAACTCAACAGCACAGTATTTTCAAATCTTATTTGAAACAGCAAAAAACGCTGCAATTCAGATTATGTCAAATGACAGCATACAATCTTTTTGCACAGGAGAAAGCCAAAATCTAAAGGACGAAAATGAAAAGGCAAAAATAGCCCAAGATGCAAAAAAATATTATTGCAAATCTTGTAGTTACATCTGAAATGTTCTCTGGTGCGTACATATTAACAAATAGACAAACTTCATTGATGTTTCCACCTTTAGTTTTAGATTATTTTGATTTTCAGAAAATAGAAAATTCAAAATGGTACAAAACGATTATGGATTCGGCANGATATGTTTTGATTGATTCTCATAGAGAAAACTTTGATGAGGTTGCTGAAAATAACAACAGTCAGATTCCTGCTTATGCATGTTCAATTGGATTTCAATTTAGAGATTTGAAAACTAACCAGATAAAAGGCGTAATGCTTTTGGATATAAAGGAAGAGTGGCTAAGAGAAAAGCTTCAATCTACAGAACTCTCAAAGCAAGGCGTCACAACTATAGGTCTTTTAGCTGGTGGCAAGATAGTGCTTCCATTAGATTGGGAAAACAAAATGAATCAAAAGCTAAAACCAAACGAAAGACTTGTACAAAAAGTTTTATCTCAGGTTGAGGCTGGCAAAAAAGGAGGGGCTTTTGAAACAGTTTATCAGCAAAAACCATATCTTATAACTTTTTCAAAAACTCAGTATTTTGACTGGACTGTAGTGGGTATGATACCGGTTAGTGCAATAGTAAAAAGTGCACGCAGTATGGAAAGCGTAATTATATTACTTACAGTTGTATTTACATTAATTGCTATTGTGTTTGGCATCATCTTTGCTCTAAAAATAGTAAAGNATATTGAAAAAATAACCGATGTTATGGCGATAGCAGAAAAAGGCGACTTAACAAATACCATTAATATAAGGCGCAGTGATGAGATAGGGAGTCTTTCACGAAGCTTTAACAATATGACCAAGAACATTAAAAAACTTATAGAAAAGGGTGTAAATTTGACACAGCAGGTAACATCCTCAATAACTTCCCTGACAACAATAGCAAGTGAAACGTCGGCTGCTTCAAACGAAATAGCACGAGCAATTCAATAGATCGCTGAGGGTGCAGGCAATCAGGCAAAAGAAGCTACAAATGTTTCTGAAATAGTATCACAGTTTGGTCAGAAAATAGAAGCTATTGTTTATTCAATAGAACAAATAAATAAACTTTCAAAAGATGTATTTGAGCTTTCAGAAGATGGCTCCGATGCTGTAAAAAGCTTAGATAAAGCAACTGTTGACACTGTAAATATTACAGATTCAATGATAAGAACAATAAATCAATTGACCGATTATTCAAAATCAATTGGGAAAATAATTAATCTTCTTGGTAGCATATCTGAGCAGACAAAACTGCTTGCACTTAATGCATCAATAGAGGCAGCAAAGGCGGGTGAGGCAGGAAGAGGCTTTGCAGTTGTTGCGAGCGAAATTCGCAAACTTGCTGATATGTCAAAAGAATCAACGCGCGAGGTTGATGAGATAATAAAGAAAATAATAAATCAAACAAAAGAAGCACAGGAGATAGCAGACAAAGTGGAACTTGTTATAAATAATCAAAACACAGCTGTTGAGACTGTCACAGGTGCGTTTGGTAAAATAAAGTCTGCAATTGAAGAATTATTCGAAAAAGTAGAAAGTATAAATAAATTAATCTTATCAATAGACAAAGAGAAAACATCTATAATTGAAAGTATAGAAAATATTTCAGCTATTTCTCAAGAAACTGCAGCCTCAACCCAAGAAGTTTCAGCATCAACTGAAGAACAATTAGCTGCAATTGAAGAACTAAAAGCCATGATTGAAAGACTAAATATTTTAGCCCAAGACCTGTATCAGGCAATGCAGGTGTTTAAGGTTTGAAAAATGGAGCAGGCATGTACTCTTAAAAACAGTGCCTGCTCTTATTTATGATAAGATTATATGATTTGTTTTTATTTTCCGAATATCTCTTCATATGAATGATAATTATCTTTGATAATAAGATTTATGTTATTTTTTGTAACAGCAACAGGCTCAACCAAATATGCCGGAACCATTTTATACCCGTTATTAACAAAATTCTTAGTATAAGGTAATTTATCTTTTTTAATAATCTTTTCAGCAATTTCTATTGTAAGATCAGATAGCTTTTTGATTGGTTTGTATACTGTCATGAGCTGATATCCATTTACAATCCTTCTGCAAGCGCTAAGCTCAGCATCCTGCCCAACAACTGGAACTTTGCCTGCAAGTCTTTTTTCAGCTAAAGCAGAAATAGCTCCTTCTGCTAAGGAATCATTTTGTGCCAAAATTGCGTCAATACGCTTTCCTGCCTGAAGAAGTTTTGCAACATATTCATATGCATATTCTTTTTTCCATTTATAACAGTAATCTTCAAGAAGAATATTGATTTTGCCGGAGTTTATATATGATCCTAAAATTCTTCTATATCCTTCTCTTATTTGATAAGTATTATAGTCTCTGGGATTTCCCAAGATAAAAACATAGTTACCGGAAGGTGACTGTTTAAGCAGGTATTTTGCCATAATTTCGCCGATCTTTTTATTATTAAATCCTACATAGGAATCTATGTTTGCATCTAAGGCTATTCGGTCGTAGCATATAACGGGGATGTTTTTCTGGTTTGCAAGTTCAATTGCATTTTT
>JGI24230J36428_100142_pt1 | contig 11891 bp, 10 predicted proteins | sample YelNats1bottle14_FD_36428 | JGI IMG/M metagenome (IMG submission 36428) | reverse complement strand
TTATAGATAAGATTTTGATTTATAAAGGAGGATATAAAAATGAAGACAAAAGCTGTGAGATTATATGGCAAAAACGATTTGAGACTTGAAGAATTTGAGCTTCCACCAATAAAAGAAAACGAAATTTTAGCAAAAGTAATTTCTGATAGTCTTTGTATGTCATCTTACAAGGCAGCAATACAAGGAAGCGAGCACAAAAGAGTACCAAAAGACATAGATAAAAACCCTGTTATAATAGGTCATGAATTTTGCGGGCAAATAGTAGAGGTAGGTAAGAAGTGGCAGGACAAGTTCAAGCCAGGNGACAAATTCACGGTTCAGCCTGCGCTGAACCTCAAAGACAATCCATATGCAGCACCGGGATATTCATACCAGTATATTGGTGGTGATGCGACATACATCATTATTCCGAATGAGGTGATGGAGCAAAACTGTCTTTTAAAATATGAGGGTGATGCATTCTTTTATGGCTCGCTGGCAGAACCAATGTCGTGTATTATTGGTGCATTTCATGCAAGCTATCACACCCANCCCGGCAAGTATATACACAAGATGGGTACATTAGAAAACGGTTTTATGGCAATCTTAGCAGGTGCTGGTCCAATGGGGCTGGGGGCTATTGACTATGCTGTGCATGGACCTAAACCGCCAAAGCTGCTTGTTGTGACAGATATAAACCAGGAAAGGTTAGATAGAGCAGCCTCGATATATACTCAAGAGGATGCTAAAAAGCATGGTGTTGANCTTTATTATGTCAATACTGCCAATATAGATAATGTTGAGAATTATCTTCTTTCATTTACTGATGGCAGAGGTTTTGATGATGTCTTTGTCTTTGCACCAGTCAGAGAACTTGTTGAACTTGCAGACAAGATTCTTGCAAGAGATGGGTGTCTAAACTTTTTTGCAGGACCGAGCGACCCTAATTTTTCAGCACTTTTGAATTTTTACAATGTCCACTACAACTCAACGCACGTTGTTGGAACAAGTGGTGGCAATACCGATGACATGATTGAAGCGCTTGATTTGATGGCAAGAGGTGTTGTCAATCCCGCTGCAATGATTACTCATATTGGAGGCTTAACTGTGTGGCGCAAACAACTCTAAATCTTCCCAAAATCCCTGGCGGAAAAAAGCTTATATACACAAACATAGAGCTTGACCTTGTAGCAATAGAAGATTTCAAAGAAAAAGGCAAAGAAAATCCTCTTTTTGCGGAGCTTGCAAAGATTGTTGAAAGAAATAATGGTCTTTGGTGCAAAGAGGCAGAAGATTTTCTTTTGACAAATGCTAAAAAGATTTGACAGTTAAAACTGGATATTGGCAAGGATGAAAGGAAGATATGCAAAGTGTGTATAAATGTTTGTTATTTAGAAAAGGTAGACTATCAGGAAGCTCTTTCAATTCAAGAGAGCATTTGGTCTTTAAGGGTTGAGAAAAAGATTGGTGACACTCTGCTGCTGCTTGAACATCCTCATGTTATCACAATAGGAAGACGTGGCAGTAGGAAAAACATCCTTGTGTCAGAGGAATTTTTAGAGAAAATNGGTGTCAAGGTGTTTGAGGTAAGCCGTGGTGGGGATGTGACATACCACGGTCCTGGTCAGCTTGTTGGATACCCAATTTTTGATTTAGCTTTGACAGATAGAGATATAAAAAAGTTTGTATATCTTTTAGAAGAGGTTTTTATAAGACTTTTAAAAGAAGAGTTTGGAATTATAGCGCGCAGGGATGAAGATAAATACACGGGTGTTTGGGTTGGCAATGACAAGATAGTTGCTATAGGTATAGCAGTTAAAAAGTGGNTAACCATGCACGGGTTTGCTTTCAATGTAAATACAAATCTTGAACACTTTTCGTGGATTGTCCCGTGCGGACTGAAAGATAGAGGTGTTACATCCTTAGAAAGACTGATTGGAAGCACAATTCGGTTTGAAGATGTGGTGGATAAGGTTCAGACTTATTTTGGAAAGGTTTTCGGCAAGAGTTTGAATATCTTGGACAAAGAAGAACTTTTCGATTTGCTAAAAATTCAAGCGCAGGAAGGTATGTAAATATGAGCTATCTAAAAAAGCCTGATTGGCTGAAGATAAGAGTAAAGGCAGATCAAAAAATAGATGATGTCATAGAAATTTTAAAAATGTTTTCTCTTCACACGGTGTGTGAAGAAGCTCAGTGTCCAAACATTTATGAGTGCTTTTCAAAAAAAACTGCTACTTTTTTGATTATGGGAGATATATGCACTAGAAACTGTACATTTTGTGATGTCAAGAAAGGGAAACCTGAGTGTTTAAATAGTGATGAACCTGAGATGGTTGCAAATGCTGTAGGTGCATTGGGACTAAAGTATGTTGTTATAACCTCTGTTACAAGGGATGATTTGCCAGACGGTGGAGCTTCTCACTTTGCAGAGTGCATTAGAAGCATAAAAGTAAAAAGTCAACATACTAAGATTGAGGTTCTAATTCCTGACTTTAAAGGTAGTTTTGAATNAGTTTCAAAGGTTGTAGAAGCTTCACCCGATGTTGTTGCACACAACATAGAGACCATCGAAAGGTTATATCCCTGCGTAAGACCTTTGGCAAGTTATAAAAGGTCGCTCGATGTCTTGAGGATGGTAAAAGAGATTGATAAGAATATATTTACAAAATCGGGTATCATGGTTGGACTTGGTGAGACAAAAGATGAAGTTAAAAAGACGCTTGAAGACTTAAGAAAAGCAGAGTGTGATTTTGTAACAATAGGACAGTATCTATCCCCTTCCAAAAATCACCATCCTGTTGTTGAGTTTGTTCATCCAGATGCCTTTGAAGAGTACAAAGAATTTGCAATTTCAATTGGATTTAAGTTTGTTATGTCAGGTCCTCTTGTGAGAAGTTCATATATGGCAGAAAATGCAAAGGATATAATTGAAAATGTCCACAAAATATAAAATTAGAAATGCAAAAATCAAAACAACATTGACAAGAAACAAACAAAATGATACTATTAAATTGGAGATGAAAAAAGTTAACATGATAGATGAAAAAATATATCAAATCTATTGAAACAAATAAACAGGTCAAATGGAGGTCATTAATATGGCAACACCTGTAATAATGCCCAAACAGGGACAGACTGTTGAAAGTTGTATAATTACAAAGTGGTATAAGAAAAAAGGTGATAAGGTTGAGATTGGCGACCTTTTATTTTCTTATGAGACCGACAAGGCGAGTTTTGATGAGGAAGCAAAGGTAAGTGGTGTACTTCTTGATATCTTCTTCGAAGAAGGTGAAGAAGTTCCTGTCTTAACTAATGTGTGTGTGATTGGTGAACCTGGTGAGGATGTGCAACATTTCAATCCAAAGGCTTCCTCAGAAGTCCAAAAAGTTCACATCTCACACCAGACGTATGAGCAAGATGTCCCGGGGGAAACTCAAACANAGATTTCAAAGCACTATTCTCCAATTGAAGNGAAAATAAAAATTTCACCCAGAGCAAAGAACTTAGCTGAAAAATTAAATGTTGATTTTAGGTTTGCAAAACCTTCAGGGCCAGATGGAAGAATAATTGAAAGAGACATTTTGAAACTTTTTGAATCAGGGCCAGTGTTTACAAGTGCGGCAACACAGGAAGCAAAAGAAGTTGAAGATGTTCAAATTTTAGAGCCAACTGGCATTGGTGGTAGAATTACAACTTTTGACATTGAAAGGGCAAAGCAGGAAAGCTATGTCTCAAAAATTTCTGAGTCTTCTGGGCAGAATGTAGAATATGAAGATGTGCCNCTTTCAAATATCAGAAAGGCTATCGCAAAGGCTATGTATCTATCTCTTACCACAACAGCTCAGCTGACATTACACACATCATTTGATGCAAGTAAAATCCTTGAGTTCAGGAAAAAAGTGAAAGAAAACAGAGAAAAACTGGAGCTTGAGGATATCACAATAAACGATATAATCCTTTTTGCTGTCTCAAGGGTTTTACCAAAACACAAATTGCTCAATAGCCATTTTTTGGATGATAAAATGAGATATTTCAAGAATGTTCATCTTGGGTTTGCAGTTGACACAGAGCGTGGTCTTATGGTACCAACAATATTCAACTGTAACCAAAAGACCTTAAGTCAAATCTCAAAAGAAGCAAAGGAGCTAATTGGCCTTTGCAGAAAAGGAACAATCTCACCAGACCTTTTAAAAGGTGCAACGTTCACTATTACTAATTTAGGAAGTTTTGGTATAGAAAGTTTTACACCTGTCCTAAATCCTCCTCAGACAGGGATTTTGGGTGTAAATACAATTGTTCAGAGGTCTAAGGAAGAAAATGGACAGATAAAATTCTACCCTGCAATGGGGTTGTCACTAACGTTTGATCACAGAGCGTTAGATGGAGCCGATGCGGCAAGGTTTTTGAAGGATTTAAAGGAGCTTTTAGAAAACTTTGATTTGCTTTTGGCACTCTGATTCTGAAGAAAGGGTGAAAACTAAGAATGAAATACGACCTTATTATCATAGGTGGTGGACCTGCGGGGTATCTGGCAGCAGAAAGGGCTTCAAAAGGAGGACTCAAAACACTGTTAATAGAAGAAAGGTATTTAGGGGGTGTTTGCCTCAATGAAGGCTGTATTCCTACAAAAACTTTACTCTATAGTGCAAAGATTTTAGAAGGAGCAAAGCACGGTTTTAAATATGGTGTTGAAGTAAAAGATATTACGTTAAACCATAAAAAGGTACTTGAAAGAAAAGACAAAGTAATAAAAACTCTTGTGACAGGAATAAAAAGTAAGCTCAGAAAAAGTGGTGCTGAAATACTCAGTGGTCATGGAGAGATTTTAGGAAGAAGCAGCAAAGGATATATTGTAGCGGTGGGGGATAAAGAATTTGCCACAGATAGGCTCTTGATTGCCACCGGTTCTTCGCCTTTTATTCCACTGATTGAAGGTGTGAAAGAGGCGCTTGAAAGAGGTTTTGTGTTGACCAACAGAGAAATCCTGGAGATTGAAAGTGTGCCAGCATCGATGATTGTGATTGGTGGGGGAATTGTTGGGCTTGAGATAGCATCATATTTCAGTTCGGCAGGTTCAAAAGTGACTGTGATTGAAATGCTTGACCACATTGGCGGCAGCATGGACAGGGAAATTTCTAATATACTGCTTGAAATATACAAGAAAAAGGGAGTTGAGTTTGAACTTTCAGNAAGAGTTACTAAGATTGATGAAGGAAAAGTGGTGTATGAAAAAGATGGAAAGTTTTTTGAAAAAGAGGCTGAAAAGGTTTTGCTAAGCGTCGGGAGAAGGCCAAATATCACAGGATTTGGACTTGAAAACATAGGAGTTGAGCTTGAGAAAGGGTGTGTAAAAACAGATGATAGAATGAAGACCAATGTCCAAGAGGTGTATGCTGCAGGGGATATAAACGGCAAGCTCATGCTTGCTCATACAGCATACAGAGAAGCAGAAGTTGCTGTATGGAATATACTGGGTAGAAAAGTAAAAGTAAACTACAATTCTATTCCTTCTGTTGTATATACAAATCCGGAGGTTGCATGGGTGGGTGAAAGTGAAGAGTCAATAAAAGGAAAAGGTTTAGAATATGAAGTTATAAAACTTCCCATGCTTTACAGTGGGAGGTTTGTTGCTGAAAATGAAGAATTTGATGGACTTTGCAAAATATTGATTGATAAAAGGAAACGCACAATACTTGGCTGTCACATGATAGGAAACTACAGCTTCAGAAATAATTTACGGTGTTGGTATTATGATTGAGATGCAATTGAGAGTTGAGGATATAAAAGATATTGTATTTCCACATCCGACAGTTAGCGAAATTATAAGAGAGGTCATATTTGAACTATAGAATTTGTGGGGGAGGTTGATTTTAAAGATGCCAAAGTCACAGTTTATTGACCCAAACGAAGTAAGAAAAAGTGGCTGGATAAAATTTTTTGATATTCCTGTAAACCAATATAACAGAACGTTAGAAGAGGAGAGACAAAACTTTTCNGATGACCAGCTGATTAGAATTTACAGAGACATGCTTATAATCCGCGAATTTGAGACAATGCTTTCTTTAATAAAAACAACAGGAGAATACAATGGAATAAAGTATGACTATCCAGGACCGGCACACCTATCGATTGGTCAAGAAGCAGCAGCGGTAGGGCAGGCTTTTGTGTTGGATAAAGATGATTTTATATTTGGTTCACATAGAAGTCATGGAGAGGTTATAGCAAAAGGTCTTTCAACAATTGAAAAACTCAGTGACGATGAACTTTTAAAAATCATGGAGAGCTATTTTGATGGAGCAATACTTAGAGTTGTGGAAGAAAACTTAAAAAATATCTCAAGCATTAAAGAACTTTCAGTCAATTTTTTCTTGTATGGTGCGCTTGCCGAGATATTTGGAAGAGAGACGGGGTTTCAAAAAGGTCTTGGCGGGTCCATGCATGTGTTCTTTCCACCATTTGGAATTTACCCGAACAATGCAATTGTTGGCGGGTCTGCTGACATTGCAGTAGGAGCAGCTTTGTTTAAGAAAATCAATAAGAAAAATGGCATTGTTGTTGTCAATATTGGTGACGGTTCGATGGCGTGTGGACCTGTATGGGAGGCTATGTGCCTTGCTACAATGNACCAGTACAAAAAACTATGGGATGAGGAGTACAGAGGTGGTCTTCCAATAATCTTCAATTTTATGGACAATCAGTATGCTATGGGTGGGCAGACACGCGGTGAGACAATGGGATATGACATGCTTGCAAGGGTCGGAGCAGGTGTTAATCCTGAACAGATGCATGCAGAGCGTGTTGACGGTTACAATCCACTGGCTGTAATTGATGCAATGAAGAGAAAGAAATACCTGCTTGAACAAAAACAAGGTCCGGTTCTTTTAGATATTGTCACATACAGGCTCACAGGCCACTCACCATCTGACTCATCTTCTTACAGGACAAAAGAGGAGATTGAAGCATGGGCAGTTCAGGACCCAATTGTAACTTATAGGGATGAGTTAATCAGAGCAGGCATTGTGACAGAAGAAAAGATACAGGAGATTCAAAGCTATGTAAAAGAGCTTATAACAAAGATATGTGCACTTGCTGTTGATGAAAATGTTTCACCAAGAATAAATCTTGTGAAAGACCCTGATGGTATAGCCAAATATGTGTTCTCAAATCAAAGGATTGAAAAGATGGAAGACAGAACTCCTGAGGTTTTGATTCCAAAAGAAGAGAATCCGCGTGTAAAACAAATAAAGAACAAAATAAGAGTTGGGATTATTGACGGAAAACCTGTTCCAAAGGCAAAGGTGTTCAATCTCAGAGACGCAATATTTGAAGCGCTGCTTGATAAGTTCTACACAGACCCGACACTTATCTCATACGGGGAAGACTTGCGCGACTGGGGCGGAGCTTTTGCGGTCTACAGAGGACTTACAGAGTCGCTCCCATACCACAGACTGTTTAACACCTGTATCTCAGAAGGTGCAATAGTTGGGTCTGCAGTTGGATATGGTATGTGTGGTGGCAGGGTTGTTGTAGAGATAATGTACTGTGATTTTATTGGAAGGGCGGGGGATGAGATATTCAACCAGCTTGCAAAATGGCAGGCAATGAGCGCAGGGACATTAAAGATGCCTGTTATTGTGAGGGTTTCTGTTGGTTCAAAATATGGCGCACAGCATTCTCAGGACTGGACTTCTATTGTCTCTCACATTCCTGGACTTAAAGTTGTATTCCCGGCCACACCTTATGATGCAAAAGGTCTTATGAACAGCGCACTGTCTTCCACAGACCCAGTGATATTTTTTGAAAGCCAAAGACTGTATGATATTGGAGAACTTTTTCACAAAGAGGGTGTACCAGAAGGATATTATGAGGTTCCAATTGGTGAACCTGATATCAAAAAAGAAGGTAAGGACATTACAATTCTAACAGTTGGGGAAACGCTGTACAGAGCACTCGATGCAGCCAAAATCTTGGAAGAAAAGTATGGAGTGAGCGCTGAAATCATCGATGCAAGATCGCTTGTGCCTTTTAACTATGAAAAGGTGATCGAATCTGTCAAAAAGACAGGAAGGATTGTACTAACATCTGACGCATGTGCAAGGGGCTCAATTTTGAAAGACATGGCAGCAACGATTGCTGACCTTGCCTTTGACTATTTGGATGCGCCGCCTGTTGTAGTTGGCTCCAAAAACTGGATTGTTCCTGCATACGAATTTGAAAACTATTTCTTTCCGCAAGCTGACTGGATTATTGATGCAATTCATGAAAGGATTATGCCGCTCAAAGGGCATGTGCCAAAGAACAACTTCACAACAAATGAGATTTTAAGGATAAACAGACTTGGTATATAATACTTTTAAACCCAAGATGAATTTTCGGGATGTGGTGTTGTGAATGATTTCAGAAAACAAAAGATTCTTTCTATATTAGAACAAAAAGGGGAAATCCAACTTCAGAAACTCAAAGAATTTTTTCCCGACGTATCAACAATGACGCTACGACGCGACTTGATTGCGCTTGAAAAGGAAGGACACCTCATTCGGACGCATGGTGGTGCTATCAGCACAAAAAAGTTGTGGCAACTAACTGGCCAGGAAGACGAATATTCAAAACGTGCTCAGGAAAATATTGAAGCAAAAATGAAGATTGCAAATATTGCAAAGGGACTTGTTGAAAAAAACAGGTCAATATATTTNGACGCAGGTTCTACTATCATGTGTCTTGCCAAAATTATCGATGATAGCAATTTCACAATCATCACAAGCGGACTTAACATTGCACTTGAACTTGCGAAAAAGAAGAATGTCTTTGTTGTGATGCTTGGAGGAATTGTCAACAGCAACACCTTATCAGTGTCTGGTCCAAACGNCATATTTTCTCTTGATAGAATGAACATTGACATTGCTTTTATGAGCGCGTCAGGATTTTGTCTTGAAACAGGATTTAGTGTTTCAAATGCATATGAAGGTGAGNTCAAAAAAAGGATAATTGAGCAGAGTCAGAAAGTAGTGATGCTTATGGATACTTCAAAGGTAGGAAGGAATATGCCATTTTCATATGCAAGGCTTGATGAGATTGACATATGGGTTTGTGAAAAAGCTCTTCCAGAAGATATTGAAAAAGCTGCCTGTGATTGCGGTGTTAAGATTCTGTATTGAAAGAAAAGGAGGGGAGGTTTTTTATGAACCTAGATTACGAAAAGATTCTTGCTGATTATGAAAGGGCAAAAGAGGTTTATAAGGACTTTGGTGTTGACACAGATGAAGTTTTAAGCAAGATGAAAGGAATTAGTATTTCACTTCACTGCTGGCAGGGCGATGATGTGACGGGTTTTGAAGAAGCAACAAAAGGTATGGGCGGTGGCGGGATTTTAGCGACAGGAAATTATTTTGGCAGAGCGAGAAATGGTGATGAACTCAGGTCTGATTTAGAGTTTGCTATGAGCCTAATTCCTGGCAAGCACAAGGTAAATCTTCACGCTATATATGCTGAGACAGATGGGAAAAAGGTTGAGAGGAATGAGCTTTCAATTGACCACTTTGAAAAGTGGCTCAAGTGGGCAAAAGAAAGGGATATAGGGATTGATTTTAATCCCACATTTTTTGCCCATCCAAAAGCACAGTCAGGATACACACTCTCAAGCACAGATACAGAGATCAGGGAGTTCTGGATAGAACATGGTATAAAATCAAGAGAAATTGCATCCCAGATAGGGAAAGAGCTAAAGAAGACCTGTATAAATAACATATGGATTCCTGATGGTTCAAAAGACTTTACAGCAAAGAGGTATGAGCACAGGAAGATTTTAAAAGAATCTTTAGATGAGATATTTTCAGCATCTGTTGACAAAACTTATCTTGTTGATTCTGTTGAAAGCAAGCTTTTCGGAATTGGGTCTGAGGCATTTGTTGTTGGGTCTCATGAATTTTACATGGGCTATGTTTTTACAAGCAAGCACGATATAGCAATTTGTTTTGACCTTGGACATTTCCATCCAACAGAAAGTGTGGCTGACAAGATTTCGTCAGTTTTAGCATTTTCAAAAAAAGTACTTTTGCATTTGAGTCGTGGTATGAGATGGGACAGCGATCATGTTGTTGTGCTAAACGATGAAGTGGTGTCTGTTTCGCAGGAAGTAAAAAGAGCAGACGCTTTTGACAGAGTATTTTTTGCCCTGGACTTTTTTGATGCAAGTATAAACAGGATTATTGCTTGGGTTACAGGTGCAAGAGCTGCTTTAAAATCAATTCTGTATGCTTTGCTTGAACCAACACATCTTTTAAATGAAGCTGAAGAGGAAGGAGATTTTGGAAAAAGGCTTGCGCTTTTAGAAGAGTTTAAAACTTTACCATTTGGTGCTGTGTGGAATAAATTCTGTTATGAAAGTAACATCCCTGTTGGGAACAGCTGGCTTGAAAAAGTAAAGGAGTACGAGGAGAAGGTGTTGAAAAGTAGGATATAAAAACAAAAAAGGCTGCAGTTTGCGGTTTTGGATTATATAAAACCCACTGCAGCCTTTTTTATATCAGCAATTATTTAAACGGATTTTCATCCTTGTAGAGCATATTTGCTGGTTGATTGAACGATATGTCATCAACACCCAGCATTTTCATTGCGTCAAATAGAACTTTTCCNATGTGTTTGAATGCAACTGCTGTGTGGTGCGGGAACCGCTTTTGAATCAAAACGTATCTGTAGAATCTACCCATTTCTTTTATTGCAAAAACACCAATTCCTCCAAACGAACGTGGGTCAACGTCAATTACCTCACCCTGTGCAACGTACGACCTGAGCAAACAGTCAGCTGTTGATTGAAGTCTGAATATTGTTATTTCTCCAGGTTTTATTGCACCTTCAAGTGTTCCGCGTGTGATATCAGGTTCTTTATCAGGTTCTAAAAGTCTATGCATAATAAGCTGGTATCTCATCTCTGCATATTTCATATGGCAAATTGGAGTATTTCCACAGTGGAATCCCATGAAAAGGTCTGTTAGCTTGTAATCTTTGAATTTATCCTTATTTGCTTCATACATATCTTTTGGCACTGTGTTGTTTATATCAAGGATTGTTGCAGGAAGCTGTGTTGCAAGTGTAACTATATATTCGCTCAGTGCTCCGTATATGTCAACCTCGCATGCCACAGGAATACCTCTTGATGCAAGCCTTGCATTCACATAGCAAGGAACAAATCCAAACTGTGTCTGAAAAGCTGGCCAGCACTTGTTAGCAAATATTGCAAACTTGCAGCTACCGCGGTATTTTTCATACCAGTCCATCAAGGTGAGCTCATATTGAGCAAGCTTTGGCAAGATACCTGGGTGTTTGTTACCAGTGCCAAGCTCGTCTTGCATTTGTTTTACAATCTCAGGTATACGCGGGTCGTCTTTGTGGTTGTTGAAAGCCTCAAACAGATCAAGCTCAGAGTTTTCCATTATCTCTATGCCGAGGTCATAAAGAGGTTTTATTGGTGCGTTGCATGCAAGAAAATCCTGAGGACGTGGTCCAAAACTGAAGATTTTTAGGTTCTTTACTCCTATCACAACTCTTGCAACATCTACAAAATGTGCAATCATATTTGCAACTTCTTCTGCATCGCCCACAGGATACTCAGGGATATAGGGATTGAGCTTTCTCAGACCTATATTGTACGAAGCGTTTAGCATACCACAGTAAGCATCGCCACGACCATCAAACAGATTTTCTTGTGTCTCTTCGGCTGCTGCGACAAACATAGAAGGTCCGTCGAACTTTTGTGCAAGCATTGTTTCAGGTCCTTCTGGACCAAAGTTTCCAAGATATACAACAAGAGCATTTACGCCTGCTACTTTAAGTTCATCTAAAGCTTTTAAAACGTCGTTTTCATTTTCTACTGTTGTCTTTGCTTCAAAAATGTCAATGCCAAGACGTTTGCA
>JGI24230J36428_100139_pt1 | contig 12208 bp, 9 predicted proteins | sample YelNats1bottle14_FD_36428 | JGI IMG/M metagenome (IMG submission 36428) | reverse complement strand
CCAACAAACTTCACAGGCTTTCCAGTAATATGTCTGATAGTTAAAATCACACCGCCTCTTGAATCACCATCGAGTTTTGTAACAACAAATCCCGTAACCCCAAGCCTGTCGTTGAAAACCTTACCTGAATTTACTGCATCCTGACCAGCCATTGCATCGACGGTAAGCAGAATCTCATCTGGATTAACCATTGCCTTTATCTTTTCAAGTTCTTCCATCATTTCATCATCTATATGCAATCGACCAGCGGTATCCAAAATAACAACATCATATCCACTGTCCTTTACCTTTCTCATTGCTTCTTCAACTATCTTCAAGGCATTCTTCCTATCGCCAGTAATCACAGGTACATTTATCTTCTTTCCAAGAGTCTCAAGTTGATCAATAGCCGCTGGTCTGTATGTATCTGCTGCAACAAGAATAGGATGTTTACCTTGTTTCTTTAGAAAATTCGCGATCTTCGCTGCACTTGTCGTCTTACCAGTTCCTTGCAAACCTACCATCATTACGTAAGAAGGATTGTGAATCAACCTAAACGGTTCTTTCTCGCCAAGTAGCGCTATTAATTCATCTCTTACTATCTTAATGAACATCTGATCAGGAGTTAAAGATTTGAGGACTTCTTCACCCAATGCTCTTTTCTTCACATTTTCCACAAATTCCTTGACAACTTTGTAGTTCACATCTGCAGCAAGCAGTGAAGTCTTCACTATCTGAATTGCTTCCTCAATATTCTTCTCTGTAATCTTTCCTTTTCCAGAAAGAATCTTAAATGCATTCGATAACTTATCTCTCAAACCTTCAAACATGATATCACCCCGCAAGAAGCTTCCAGTGTATATATTACAATGGAAAGAAGAAAAATCAATTAACTAAGCAAGACCAATGTAAATTTTNGATAACCNTAAAATAAATTTTGTGTATCAAACATAGAGTGTGTTTACTTAACATACACGNTATTTGTTACATAATTTAAACATTANAANTATTAAGAAAAATGTTATAATGATAATGATTTTACTAAAGACTATGTTTACACAATATTTTTAAAACGCATATAAAAGTGATTTTCTTAAATATTATCTATGACTTGTCTTCCATTTGGGGGGATGTTTTTGGTTTTACTTGTTAACCTTTACACCTTCCTTATAGGAACATCAAGAGCAGTTTATACTGCTTTATTTAATCTTTACCTCAAACATCAGCATCTCGATAATACTATTATTGGACGTTCGACATTTTACTATTCATGGGGGCTTGCTATAGGTGGCTTTATCTTTGCAAGTTTGTCCGACAAAATAGGCCGGAAGAAGACTATACTTCTTACATTGCCGATGTACGTTCTCTTCGGTCTTTCAAGGATATATGAACCATCACATACATTCTTGCTGTACTTTTTTTCTTTTCTTTTTGGATTTTTTGACACATCTGTTATCCTACCAACAATTTCGGTTATTGAGAGTTCTGACGAGAAGAAGAGACTGAGAAATTCGAACATAAACTTTGCTATAGTTTTATTAACCGGTGTCATAGGATACTTTGGAGCTGGTGCACTCGCAAAAGTCTTTGGGCTTGGTAAGAGTTTGGTGTTTTCGATGATACTTGCCCTTGTTGCAGCATTACCAGTCTTTGCATTTCCAGATGTAAGAGTTTATAGAAAGAAAAGAGGAAAAGAAAAACTAACACTGATCCAAAAGACAATGCTAACATATTACATGCTGTCAGGTGCGCTTGTGAGTCTTGCCGCTGGTGTGTTTATCAATTTTGGTAATGTTATTTTTTATGATTTGTTTGCCTTTTCCACAACAGTTATAACTGGCATACTTGCAATTTCTCAGTTGTCAACAGCCTTAACATCTTTATTCTCCCATAAACTTGCTGCAAAATATGGCTACAAATTAACGCTTTTTCTTGTATATCTTGGAGTTACTCTTCTCATATTTGCGATGCCATTATTCATGCTTAACTCGACTGCATTTAGTGTCGCATACGTGCTTAGATATATTTTGATTAATATCTCAACACCAATGTACATGGTGTTTTGTCTGTCTTACCTTCCAAAATCGAGCCTTGCAACATATTCCGGGCTAAACTTCTTTTTGAATAATGTAATGCGAGCAATGTCTGCCCAACTCTTCGCAGGTCTTTCTAAGGGTGGAACAACTGACTATAACAAGCTGTTCCTTGTTTCGGGGTTTTTCTATTTGGTCAATACGTTAGCAACACTACTTGCATTTTATCTAATGTACAAGCTCTCATCAATGGACAGCAAAATATCCGAGAAAAGTACTTTACAATCAGATCAGAAAAGTGATGGAAGAGAGAGTATGGTAGTGAGATTGAGATCGAATGGTCAAAAGAAAAGCTTGACATTTGTANCTGCAAAACGAAGAAGTAATAAAAGGAGTAATAAAAGCGTGAGCGTACATTTTCACATGCCACCAACGAGGGATAGGTTTAATGGAGTGCGTTCGAAAAGAAGGTGAATAACCCGAGGNAAAAACCTCGGGTTCTTTTTATTTATATACGTGGTATAATATAGTTAGTATCTCTTAAACTTTTAAAAGGATGTGAGTAGCTATGGGTATTAAGAGTGGTGACAGAGTTAAGGTTCACTATACGGGTATGTTTGAAGATGGTCAGGTCTTTGATAGTTCGCTTGANAGACAACCTCTTGAATTTGTAGTAGGAGCTGGGCAAGTAATACCNGGATTNGAGGAAGCAGTTATAGGNATGGAGATTGGAGAAAAAAAGAGGTTTATAATTCCATTTGAAAATGCTTATGGCCCTGTNAGAGATGACATGAAGTTTTCGGTACAGAGGAATGTTTTACCAGAGGATGTAAGCGTGGGAGATCTGTTAGAAGTTCATCAGCCAGATGGAAATTTCTTTGTTGTTCGTGTTGAGGAGCTCGGTGACGAAGTGGCGATTCTTGATGCAAATCATCCACTTGCTGGAAAAAATCTCGTATTTGAAGTTGAGATCGTAGAGATTTCATAGTGGATCTATCCCTGAATGATTTTATGCGCGTATGCATTGTTGTCGAAGGTACATATCCTTATATAACGGGTGGAGTTTCTTCCTGGATTCAGATGTTAATTGAAAACATGCCGGAGATTGAATTTGACGTTGTCCACTTGGCTCCATGGAAGTGGACACGTCCTTTCGGATATAATATGCCGGATAATTTGAAGCATGTCTATGAGTACCTGCTTTTCTCAGCGGATTTTTCTAAGAATAATATTGCTTTGAATGAGCGAGATTTGGTGAAATATTTAAGGCAGTTGATTGACTTAAAGGAAGAACGAGCAAAATATTTTTCACAGCTTTTGCGGGAGGTTGTTGGAAAGAATTTGGATTATCTTCTTCTAAGTAAGAGCTTCTGGGATTTTATTGAGGATGTATATAGTAGGTATTTTTATGAAGAAGGCTTTCCGGGTTTTTATTGGACAGTCATGGGTTTTGTAATTCCCATTCTCGGTGCACTTCAAGCATTACCACCAGCTGCTGATATCTATCATTCCACGACGACAGGTTATGCTGTGCTAAGTGCTCTGGCTGGTAAGTATGCCCATGGTGGAAAGTTAATAGTAACAGAGCATGGTATTTATCATAGAGAACGGGAGATAGAGATAACAAAATCCTCAAGTATTCCAGAAGTTTACAAAAAACCATGGATAGAAATATTCAAGCTTATTAGCGAGACTGCTTATGCAGAGTGTGATGCGTTGACAACACTTTTTGAAAAAAACCAACTCTTTCAGTTCGAATTAGGAGCGGATATTGGCAAAATGCATGTTATTCCAAATGGTGTAGATATAAATAAGTTTGGTCGTGCTATAAAGGTTGAACATGATACATTTAATGTTGCAATGGTTGGTAGAGTTGTTGCTATAAAGGATATCCTTACGGGAATTAAGGCATTTGATATACTTGTTAAGGAAGTTCCTAATTCACGACTGTACATTATAGGTCCTTATGATGAAGATGAGGAATATTACCAAAGATGTGTAAATTTAGTGGAACTATTAGACCTCAAAGATAAAGTAATTTTCACTGGTAAGGCAAATGTACTTGATTATTACGGTTTGATGGACGTATTGCTTATGAGTAGTATCTCCGAAGGACAACCACTCGTTCAATTGGAGGCTATGGCAGCAGGGTTACCGGTCGTTGTAACGAACGTTGGAAATTGCGCAGAAATAGCTCTTGACCCGGACGGGCAATCTGGATTTGTAGTAGAACCAAAAGATTATGTTTTGATGGCAGAGAAGTTGAAAATACTTGCTAAAGATAAATCCTTGCGTGAAACCTTTGCAGAAAATGGCAAAAGAGTCGTAAGTGAAAAGTACAATCTCGAAAAGATGATTTCCTCTTACAAGCAATTATACGAGGAGGTCTTACGGCGTGTGTAAACGTAAAGAAATCTTATTTGCGATTCTCATCGCACTTCTTAGTTTTTTTAATATGGTTGAGGCAAAAGCTTTACTCTTATACAAAGGTTCAGAACAAGGATATGGTTATAATATTTTGTTAAGGTATGTAGCACCTGCTCTTAAGAACCTTTTGGAAAGTTACGATGCCTTAGATATTGAAGCAATCGATTTTCCAAANATGGATTTGAAACAGTACAANCTTATAGTTACTTGTTACTATAGCCCTCAAATGAGAGAGGCAAAGAAATATCTTGAAAAGCTGACTTATTTTGTTTTGAATNGCGGGAAAATTCTAATAATTAACAACCTCGGAGCAACAATAGATACTTCTGGTTCTAATCACCCTGGACTTCCCGAGNTTAATTCTCTCTACAATTTNCTCGGAGTGTCCTACACTTTTGGATGGCAAAAAGCAAAGCNGATCAANGTTACTATTAACAGCAAGTACGCTGTTTTGGACAATTTGAGATTTGAAAAGGATAGAGATATAGAGAGGTTTATGTTAATAAGTCCGTATGCNGAAAGTCTTGTACGTGTGAGTACCTCTAATGGAAATTACTATGATATGGCGGTTTTGAGTAACCTTGGTGGGATTATTAGTTATAGCTATTTGTTCGATGATGACGGTAAATTGGTTATAGACCTTTCAAAACTTTTGACAACAATCCTTTTTGGAGATAACGACACATTTAGATTTTTAATTGTAGGACCAGAGAATTATGATTTAAGAAAGTCTCTTGATTATACCCTTTTCAAATATGATTGGAAGGTGGCAGTTCCATCAACAATTCACATATACGACGTTGTTATACTTTTAGACGGTGCATTTCCCGTTACAGACAAGACATTGCTGGAATACGCTACAAATGGTGGAACAATTGTAGTTATCGGAAAAGGAGACACTCAGAAGTTTATTTCAGACATAGTAATCGACAGCAAAGTCTTTCCGACGCCACCAAATTTCAAAATTTCTATTCAAAAGAATCTTTCATTTCAAAATGCAACAGAAGGTTCTGTAACTTTGATTAAGTCTATTCAAGGTGATCCTCTTGTGTGGAAAGTTAGCGTTGGTACTGGTCAAATAATTTACTATCCATCAGATTTAATGAAAAAAGAATACAGAGGTCTTATAATTCAAAGTATTCTTTCTCAGCTACCTATGTCGATTCAACCTATAGTAAATAGTTGGTCAATGTACCTCGACGATTTTCCACTTCCAGCTTATAACAGAAAGATAGATATGATAACGAGGGAATTTGGTGAGATAACTGATAATGAGTTTTACTATAATGTATGGTGGCCAACTATGAAACAATTGGCGAAGGAATTTGGTATAAAGTATACTACAATTTTCATACCAAACTACAACGCATCGGTAAGCTGGCCATTTAGTTTTCAAGAGTACACAAACACTCCTCAGCAATTAGCAACACTGAAAGAGTTACTTAACAGTTCCTACGAAATAGGACTCCATGGTTACAATCATATACCACTAACCTCTGAAAGATGGACAGCAGAACAACTTGATGTCGCATTGTCGATGTTCAAGATTTTTCTTAGAAATACCCTTGGTGAAGACTACGTTCCATACATTTATGTCGCACCGGATAATATTATTGACCTATTCGGTGTTGAAAGGCTATTAAAGGCGCTCCCAAGTATCAAAGTTATTGGGACTACTTACCGTGGTGCAAATACTCTTTCTGAGTTTGAGGTCTTATTCAACAAAACTGTTATAATACCGCGCACTACATACGGTTACTATCCAGTAGACAGACTTGTCACTAATTCCGTACTTGCACTCATGATGCTTGGAACTTATCAGTACTTTTTGCATCCCGATGATCTGTTCTCAAGTGAGAGAAATCCAGAGGGAAAAACGTGGACGGAAATGTATAGTAATCTACGACAATTCTTGACTACTATGAAACAGTATTATCCTTTCTTAAGAAACCACTGGGCATCAGAAAGCGGAGAAATTATAATGAATTTCTTTAAAGAAGTTCCAATAATAAGTAAAGGNAAAGGAAAGTTGACAGTTACATTACCAATTGGTTATCACCTACCCAGGTATTATTATCTAAGAGTAAACGGTGAANTTGCGTTATCTGGTGGAAGAATTGTTTTTTCATACGGAAATTTAATAGTAATTGAACAAACGGAGAATAAAATGGAGATAGTACAGAAATAAATTGAAATAAGAAGGTGTTTTTATGCAGTACAGGTTTATCGCCCTCGATTTAGGGGACGATATAGATATAAAGAAATTGATGCAAGAAAAGTCTTCCCATATTGAATATATTAGATGGGAAGAACCATTCAAATTTAAATACGCTCAAGGGACAGTGTATGTATATTCTTTTGGTGCAGTTGTCGGTTTGAATGTTCCAAGTAATCAATTCAATAGCTTGGTATCTGAGCTTGATGATTATGTAATTGGAACAGTTAAGCATACGGCTACCGAAATCTTGGAAGTTGTTCAGATGCAAAATAAGGAAAGAGATATTGAGGTTACAGACGATAAAGTCTTCGTACCGCGAATTGATGAGGGAGTTCTTTATACCGCATCGTTTGTTTTAGCACAGAGTGTTTCCCTCCACAGAATTGAGCAAAAGACAGGACTTTTAATAGATGAAATTGAAAAATTCCTTTCAGCCAAAGGNAAAATGGCAAAGGGAAGAAAAGCTTTGGGACTTGCAATGAAAATTCTCAAAACAAGGCACGAAATTCTTTCAGATGTCATGATCCTTGATAAGCCAGACATTGCTTGGGAAAGTGAAGTTTATGACCAAATTTATCAAAAGCTTGCGCGATATTACGAACTTTCAAGAAGGTATAAAAACGTGACGACAAAACTTGACCACGCATTTGAAGTTGCAAGCGTTTTGCTTGAAATTCACAGCGAAAGTAAGGCAAATTTCTTAGAATGGATGGTTATTCTCTTGTTTGTTGTTGAAATCGCAATGAGCATCGTTGAGAAAGCTTTTTAAAAGGTGAACGATTTGGAGTATAATTATAGTGCTACACTTTAAAAAGAGGAGGAAACCCCTTGTTTGGACATATCGAAAGCAGATTCGAAGATGATAGAAGAAGGATTTTGGATAGCACAGGCGTTGAACTTATCCTTGGAGATGTCAATACCGACAAAGATGGAAAAGTTTTGAGACATACTAAAACCTCCTTTAGATTGATTAGGTTAAAAGGCGAGGGCAGTGGCCTGCTGAACCAAACCTCCAATGTGACGAGGGTTAAAAACCCAACCAACTTATCATGGTTAAAGGCAGGCGACAGACTCCTGTAATAGCTTGAAAGCCAATGGATTGTAAGTCGTCCTGCCCTGCCTATTTTTTGACTAAAATATTTATACCATACTTTTACGTAGGAGGAGGGATAGTTGTGAGAAGGTTTGTAGTGATATTGTTGGTAGTTGTTAGTTTACTTGCTCTTGCCACGAAGATTACAGTTTTCCATGTCAATGACACACACGGTCATGCCTGGCCATTTACAGATTCTGCAGGGAATATCATTGGTGGTTTTTCAACAGTCGCATCTATCATAGACGCTGAAAGAAAGAGCAATCCATATGTTCTATTTCTCCATGCTGGTGACATCAACACGGGTGTTCCAGAATCGGACTTACTCAACTCACTTCCTGATATATTCGCACTTAACAGGATGAAGCTTGATGCAATGACAGTTGGAAATCATGAATTCGACAAAACAAGAGACGTTTTGTTGAGACAGATGGGATGGGCAAAATTTCCATTCATAAGTGCGAATATTTATAAAGATGGTAAGCCGATGTTTACGCAGTACATAATCAAGAACGTCGGTGGAGTGAGAGTTGCAATCGTAGGTTTCACTACGGAACATACGAAGATTCTTGAAGGTCCAAACTCAGAAGACCTTGAATTCAAAAATGTAGTTGAAGTGGCAAAAGCTTTGATTCCTGAGATAAGAAAACAAGCCGATGTTGTTATAGCATTAACACACCTTGGAGTTGGTCAAGGATATTCAGAACTCTATACAACAGCTGACCAACTTGCTCAGCAAGTTCCTGGTATAGATCTTATAATCGATGGTCACAGCCATACNAACCTTGCACAGCCAATGGTCGTTAATGGTGTACCNATAGTCCAAGCATTTGAATGGGCTAAGGTTCTTGGAAAAGCTGATATTTACTTTGAAGATGGAANAGTTACAAAGATAGAGTGGCAAGCANTTCCAGTTATACAGTCAAAAGTTACAGGAAAAGATGCAGATGGAAAGAATATCTACCAAGTGNTGACAGCAGAAGCACCGTATGTAAAGAATGCNCTTGATTATTTCAAAAAACTCGGTGGCACGAAACTTGATATTGTCATTGGCGTTACAGATATTCTTCTCGATGGTGAAAGAGCAAATGTTAGATCGAAAACAACAAATCTGTCGAATTTAATAGCAGACTCAATGCTCTGGAAGACAGGTGCAGATGTTGCTTTGACAAATGGTGGTGGAATCAGAGCTTCAATAAAACCTGGTGAAATTAAGATAAGAGACATCTTAACCGTTCTTCCATTTGGAAATACTTTGTACGTTCTTGAACTGAAAGGTTCTGACCTCATGAAGGTTTTTGAATACGCAGCATCCGTACCAAATGGTCAGGGAGCATTCTTGCAAGTAGCTGGTGCAACGTGGAAGTCTGAAGGTGGTAAAGTTACAGAGGTATTAGTTGGCGGAAAACCAATAGACCCAGAAAAGATTTATAAGGTAGTAACAAACGACTACATGGCATCTGGTGGCGATGGATATGCCATGCTTAAAGGTCAAAAAGGATATAACACGTTCTATGTTATGGCAGANGTCGTAGTGGAATACATTCAAAAGGTCCTTGGTGGCAAAATTACAACCTATGATGATAAACCACGAGTGGAANGNAAATAAAGACTTACATATACACTAATACACTAAAGGGCGGGTTTTCCCGCCCTTTTTAATTGTTCACGCTTATCACATATTAACATATTATNTTGGATAGTGTATAATAACTTTGAGGTGATTTGGTATGGAAAGAAGATATATGATTCTCGAAATGCTGAAGAAAAGTAAGACACCTGTTAAGGGTAAAGACCTTGCAGAACTTTTCGATGTCAGCAGACAGATTGTAGTTTCTGACATTGCTCAGCTGCGAGAAGAAGGTCACAGAATTGTTTCTACAAGAGATGGATACGTTTATGATTCAGGTAATAAAGTTCGCAAGGTTGTTGCTGTTAAACATTCGGCGCGTGAGATATACGATGAATTGAAGCGAGTTGTGGAAAATGGTGGAAAAGTACTCGATGTTATAGTAGAGCACCCACTGTATGGTGAAATTTCAGGCCGCATTGATGTCTCTACTCTCGATGAAGTTGAGAAGTTTGTTTCTTTGCTTGTAACCAGCGGAACNAAGCCANTGTCTGCGATTTCGAATGGTATACATCTTCACACAATAGAAGCGCCTGACGAAGAGACAATGGAAAGGATATTAAAGTCGATAAAAAAGTACAGATTGACAAAGGATTCCGACAGTAGGGAATGATACAATAATCAGTAATATGGAGGTGAGCATATGGAAGCGCTTATCATTGTTGATGTTCAGAACGACTTTGCAAAGCCCGGTGGAGCTCTCTATTTCCCAGGGGCTGAGAGGGTCATCTCACCGATATTAGAATTAGTTAAGGAATTCAGAGAAAATAGACTGCCAATAATATATACAAGAGATTGGCATGAAGATAATGACTATGAATTTGGCATTTGGGGTGTACACTGCTTACACGATACTAAAGGTAGCGAGATAGTTGATGAACTTAAAGAAACACTTAACGGGTATGAAAGAGCTTTTGAAGTTAAGAAAAGCAGGTACTCCGCATTTTACGGGACAAATTTAGAGTTCTTACTGAAAGAGCTTGGAATTACAAAAGTTCATGTTGTTGGTTTGGTAACACACATATGTGTGTTATTTACGGTTGAGGAATTAAGAAATAGGGAAATAGAAACAATAGTCCATTCCAACTGCGTTGATAGTTTTGATAAAGAGATGCATAAATTTGCATTACGTGAAATGGAAGAGGTTTTGCTGGCTAAAGTTATTTAAGATTTACAAAATTAATCAATCTTAATATGATGTTAATTGTACTTTGTAGAATGTATGTTAAACTTTTGTAGTATGCGGACATTAAGTTANTTATGCATACCACTCCTTTCTCCTTGCTAAGTGGGAATAACCCCCGNAACTATTGATGATTACTCTAAAAGCAAGGTGAGGGGTGGNATATTATATTAGCATGGAGAAAGGTAGGAAAAAGATATGAAAGATGCAAAAGTTTCAAGCATGGTTGAAACCGAGAATGGTTTCAAAGTTTTTGATTTAAGTGAAGAGATGCTTAGCGCTATTGAAAAGAAGGGTTACGTTGAACCGACGGAGATACAAAAGTTAGTTCTGCCAGTAGCACTAAAAACAGAGAAAGACATTATTGCACAAGCACAAACTGGAACAGGAAAAACGGCAGCGTTTACGATACCTATACTTGAAAGAATTGACTTCAAAACTGATAGAAGTGTTAAAGCACTGATAGTAACCCCTACAAGGGAGCTTGCACTTCAAATATACGAAGAAGTTAAGAGTCTTAAGGGTAACAGAAGGATAAAGGTTGCAACTGTTTATGGCGGGCAATCTATGGAAAGACAGTTGAAAGATTTAGAAAAGGGTGTAGATATTGTCGTTGGTACTCCAGGAAGACTACTTGACCACATAAATAGAAAGACACTTGACCTTTCAAAAGTACAATACCTTGTACTCGATGAAGCAGATAGAATGCTCGATATGGGTTTTCTGGATGATGTCCTTGAAATAATAAGACAAACACCAGAGTCAAAAAGAACGCTTCTTTTCTCAGCTACAATGCCAAAGGAAATTGTGGATATAGCAAGAAAATTCATGAAAGAATACGAGCANATCTCTACTATAAAACAAGAATTAACAACGGAGAATGCTGAGCAGATATACTTTGAAGTTGATGAGTCAGATAAATTGCCATTACTTTGCAGGATAATCGATATGAACCCAGAGTTCTATGGCATAGTTTTCTGCCAGACTAAAGCGGAAGTTGATGAGCTTTCGAAGAAACTATCAGACCTTGGTTACAATGCGGATGGTTTACATGGTGATTATTCCCAATATCAAAGAGAGAGAGTACTCGATAAATTCAAAAAAAGACAGCTCAACATACTCGTTACAACAGATGTTGCGGCAAGGGGTATAGATATAGAAGGACTTACACACGTGGTTAATTATTCTGTACCAAGAGATCCCGAGTACTACGTACATAGAATTGGAAGAACGGGTAGAGCTGGTAAGAAAGGATTTGCGATCACGTTTGTTACCAGGAGCGACTATTATCATTTTGCAAGGGTGAAAAAGTTTGCAAGGGCAAAGATCGTTAAAGATAAAGTTCCAATGGTTGAAGATATATTAAATAGGCAACTTGAAAGTATAGTCAANAGTATTAAAAGTGTACCACATGTTTCGAATGAACTATTCAGAGATGTAGCGCAGAAACTAATAGAAGATATGGGACCAACGGAAGCCGTTGAAATGTTACTCCATACATTACTAAAAGAAAAGGTCGATGTGACTCGCTATGGGAATATTAGACCTAAGGATTTTTCAAAGCAAAATCAAACTGCTTCGACAGTAAGGCTTTTTGTCGCTTTAGGTTCTTCAAAAGGCCTTGACAAAAAAAGACTTGTCGAGT
>JGI24230J36428_100136_pt1 | contig 12380 bp, 10 predicted proteins | sample YelNats1bottle14_FD_36428 | JGI IMG/M metagenome (IMG submission 36428) | reverse complement strand
GCACCTTTCTTTGTAAAGAATGCCGGAATTGTACAGGACAAAAGTAAAAGAAGACCACTGTAGAAGGACCTGTCCGGGAAGGCGTTGTATGTGTATGCATAGTTCCAAAGGTCGTATGCAATTATCCATGGCCATATCATGTCTGGCCAAATCATGTCTTTCGTTCTATCTTTTGATACAAATATACCATACCAACCCGAAATTGTTATTATGTTCAAAATTCCAGCTATCCCATTCATTATGTTCCATGGACCCGACATAACCCAGAGATTCTCCACCATCCCACCATTCCAAAGATGGTAAGAATAGAGCTGGAAATCTCTCAAAACAGCTTCAAATATATTAATTGCCAGGATCAGCGGCGGGAATATCAAAGCACCTTTTTTCTTTGCAAGAGATGGAATATATCGTATTAACATAAAGCCGACCGTGCCTGCTAATGCAGAATACGTCTTAACCCACGTGAACCAATAACCAGTTCCATATTCGTTGCCAAATGCTGCAGTTTTTGGCCATACGAAAATTGTCAAGATAACTGGAGTGATGACAAAAAGTACGATACCACCCCACTTTGTGGTTCGACCAAGCTCGTTGAACGCCATAAGACCCAAAAGTACAAAAGCTGCAACACCCCAACCTATTGGACCTATGGCTTCGTATAGAATACCCATCTTTCTTACCTCCTTTTGTGTTTGAATCAATCGATAAGATTTTAACTCTTGCTTATTAAGTTAAATGTATTGCATCTGTTACGATATGATTGACATTTGAATGTAAATAGATTTTGCAACAGAAATAAGGTAAATTTGTCTTTTTGTACTTGAGTACTTGAAACAGAGAACAAAAAGATTTTTCACGTAAGGTCGTGTGCGTTGATGTAATACTGTAAGACAAAACAAAGATAAAAGTGATGAACAAACAAGGAAACTTATGCCCCGTAAGGCGAGGTAGAAAAAGAGGTAGAAAAATAACCGATTTTCTCGTCAAAATTTTTTAGCATATATTTTACCTATGTATATTACCTCTTTTCCATATTCCACGGATATGAGGCATATTTACTGCATAAACACACTATCTATAGTTAAAAAAATACTTTGGTAAATTGCAATCTATGTGATACAATAAATACAAACACAGGTATATACGATAGTGTTAACTTGTAGTGATGAAAGAATGTTATTGATATTACCATTGTGCGTTTTCCAAAGATTCTTCACTACGCAAAAACCTTATGACCGTTTTCGTACAAGCTGGTGGAACCGCATTTGGGACAAGAGGGCGTTGAGTTGTTCATATCGTGGAACCTGCTTTGTCAAGAGTTGGTTGTGGGGTGTCCCATATTTATAAGGATAATGCGGTTTTTGGAAAGTTTCAATACTTTTAGTTAGCATTATCGACGGACTTAGAGGAGTTTTGTGTTCTATTGAAAATCTTTTTTACAGAAGCTATACGAAAGCTCCGGAAGAGATAAAAAAACAGGTTGCAATGATGACGCAGCTGAGTTACTCGCTTCTTGTAGACTCTGACAAAAAAGATGCCTCAGGTTATGTTATTGATGAAAGGCCATACATTCCTTCTGATATTGTCAAACTATTCAAAGCCAATTTGCTAAAAAATGAAGGATTGTCAAAAGAGATTATCGATATTAGAGAAAGACTTTTTAATACTGTCCAAGAGAGTGTGGAAAGAATAGAGTTAAATGAGGATTCTGGCCTGAAGTTAAAAATCACAGCACCAACAGGAGCTGGAAAAACATTAGCAGCGCTGAATGCCGCCCTTATTCTACGCGAAAGGATATATAGAAAGTATGGCAAGCAACCGAGAATAATATATGCACTTCCACTCGTTTCGATTATAGAGCAAACTAAGGCGGTTTTCGAAGAGATTCTTAGACAGTTAGAAGAATACGAGAAATCACCAGAAAGATTTTTTGTAGCACACTATCACTTGGCAGAAGCAATGGTGTTATAATATTCATTTGAGTGAGCAATATTAAAAATTACATTATATTTTTAAGGAAGTGATTTTTATGGCTTTTAAAAGTATTTTATTTGGAGAGACCGATTATGTCCCCGAGCCTTACCCAAAGGAACCTGAATTTTTCAGGGACCTTAGCCTTGACTATGTAATTGAAGGCATTGTAAAGAACAAAGATAAGTACAACCTGAAAGAATTCTTTTTTAATCCGCTCCATGATAGAGACACAATTATCTTCAGGCAAGAGGTGCTTAAAGACCTTGAGGGTAACACAGAGCTTTTTGAAAAAGTTAAAAGTTTTGCGCAGGTTATATTCGATGCTGTTTCTGTAGCAAAGAGGGCAATTAAAGTTTTAAGCGATTCGGAGCAAAAGAACGAAAATTACCTCGAAAAAGGCCGATTTCTCGATTCGCTTATCATTTATTTTACTAATATTGAAGGTTTTGAAGAATCTTTTCGCAAGTTTGATTTGAAATCGAAAGGGTTGAGGGAATTCCGTGAATTTCTTTCTTCTTATGTAAATTCGGAAGAATTCAAAAAGATTTTAAGCGATGCAAAATCTCTCAGAGAGGAACTTTCTAAGGTTAAATATTCCATGATTATAAAAGACCGTTGTATAAAGGTAAGGCCTTATGAGGATGAAGAAGACTATACAATAGAAATTGAGAAAATTTTTGAAAAATTTAGGGAAGGTGAGACTAAGGACTACAGGAAAACGTTCCCAGAAGACCCATATGCAGAGCATGTGGAAGTAGGCGTGCTAAATCTTGTTTCCAAACTCTACCCGGAGACTTTTGAAAGACTTGATAATTTTTACGAGAAGAACAAGCACTTTGTTCGTGAAGAATTAGCCCGTTTTGCAAGGGAAGTTCAGTTTTACATTGCGTATTTAGAGTATATTGAAAAGTTTAAGAAAATGGGATTGAAATTTACATATCCGAATGTTTTGACTGATGCAAAAGAAATTTATGCTTATGAAAGTTTTGATATTGCGCTTGCCGATAGGTTATGGGCGAAAGACAAAAAAATTGTTTGTAATGACTTTCACCTCAAGGACCCAGAACGTATAATTGTAGTTACAGGACCAAACCAGGGTGGTAAAACAACTTTTGCACGCATGTTCGGACAGCTGCATTACCTTGCAAGTTTAGGACTTGAAGTTCCCGGGACAAAGGCGCAGCTTAAACTTCCCGACAGAATTTTTACACACTTTGAAAGGGAAGAAAATGTTGAGACTTTGCATGGAAAGCTTCAGAGCGATCTTTTAAGAATGAAGGAAATTTTAGATAACGCAACTAAAGATAGCATTGTTATCATAAATGAGTTTCTTTCTTCAACATCTCTTCGTGATGCTATCTTAATAGGAAAGCAAATTTTGGAGATTCTCACTAAACTTGACTGCTTTGGAGTCTGGGTCACATTCATTGACGAATTTAGTTCTTATTCAGAGAAAACAGTTAGCATGGTAAGTACAGTTGATCCTGCCGATCCTGTGAAAAGGACTTTCAAGATCGTAAGGAAGCCTTCAGATGGGCTTGCCTATGCAATACATATTGCAGAAAAATACGGTCTTACCTATGAAACTTTGAAGGAGAGGATAAAATCATGAAAGTAAATCTTTTATATAAAAATAAAGCTTTTAAGAGTGACCAGGAACTTCCTCAGAATGCAAACATACTCCTCAATGATCTCGGACTTGATGTAGTCCTCAAAACGATGGCAGATGGGGATGACCTTATTTACGATATAACTAAGAAGGTTATGTTTAATAGTTTAACCGATATCGAAGAGATAACCTACAGGCAGGAAATTCTTAAAGACAGCATTAACAACCCTGATGTTGTGCGTGAGATCTTCAATGTTGCAAGGGAAGCCATAGCAAGGAAAAGGGAATGGTTCTTTTTTGGTATTTCAACAATTTCTATTAGTTCTCTTAGGTACAGTTCGGTAAATGTACTTCAGGCGTTGCTCGAAGAATTAAGAAAACTTAGAAAGATCGCTCAGGAAAATGCGCAGAAATTTCACTCTGCTGGTTTTACAAGACTCTTTAACATGCTTCAGGATGAACTAAGCGAAGATTATCTCAATCAGGTCTCCAAGGTCCTTGAGGAGCTTAGATTCAACGATGGTACACTTATAAGCGCTGAACTTGGAAATTACAACCAAGGTGTTAATTATGTTTTGAGGAAGTCTAAGGAGGGACTTAAGTATAAAATTAAATGGCAGTATGCGCCTAAGTTTTGCATCCACCCAAGGGACGAAAACGGAGGGAACGACCTTATACGTAGGCAGGAACGTGCTATGAATCTTGTGGCAAATGCGCTTGCCCAATCTGCAGACCATGTTGTTAATTTCTTCTATATGTTGCGTGATGAAATTGCTTTCTATGTAGGTGCTATTAACCTTTATGAAAAAATAAAGTCATTTGGACTTGATGTAACATTTCCAACCCTCTATGATTACAACGAAAAAAAGCATTCATTTGAGGATTTGTATGATGTGAGTCTTGCCTTGCTTAAAGAGGGAAAAGTTGTCCCCAATACGCTTAACCTTGACGGAAAAGAAATAGTTTTTATAACAGGCGCAAACCAGGGCGGTAAAACAACATTCTTGCGCAGTGTCGGTCAGGCACAGGTTATGTTACAGAGCGGTATGTTTGTAGGAGCAAAATCTTTCAGTGCAAATATTTCAAGTGGTATTTTCACTCATTTCATAAAGGAAGAGGATGTGAAGTTAGAGAGCGGAAAACTTGATGAGGAACTCTCGAGGCTTAGCGAAATAGTGAAACTTATAAAACCAAACGCTATAGTTCTTTTTAACGAGTCATTCTCATCTACAAATGAGAGGGAAGGTTCGGAGATTGGAAGACAGGTTATTCGTGCATTCCTTGAAAACAATATAAAGATATTTTTTGTTACGCATTTCTTCGATCTTGCAAACAGTTTCTACGAGATGAAAAGCGATAAATTCGCGTTCCTTCTTGCCGAAAGAAACGAAAAAGGCGAAAGGACATTCCGAGTTTTAGAGGGAGCTCCTCTCGAGACAAGTTTTGGCATCGACGTTTATAAGAAAATATTTGGAAGTGTTCCTATAGAAGCAAATAAGAATAAGGAGCTATATTTATGGAAAAAGATCTCACTGCAGGAATAGAAAATGCGTTTGACAGTTTAGGTCCAAGCGATGAAGAAGTCCTTTTGAGAAGAAAGCAGTACGGATATAACGAAATTAAAACAAGAGAAAAAAGTTTTGTTGAAGGAGTTTTGAGTTTGAAATAAAGGGAGACGCGATAAGTTGCTTTAAATGTTTTGTGCAAACAAACCAATCCCCAGCTTTGGGGATTTTTATTTTATATATTTGTGGTATAATAACATCCGATAAATTCATACTGTAAGGAGGCAAAATCAATGCGCATACTTAGTGGAATTCGACCAACAGGGAAGGTTCATATTGGTCATTATGTTGGTGTTTTTGAGAATTGGGCTAAGCTTCAAAACGAAGGGAATGATACGTTTTATTTTGTTGCCGATTGGCATGCGTTAACAACGCATTATGAAGATACAAGTGAACTTAAGATAAATACTTTCGAATTGGTTAAAACGATGATGGCAGTTGGGCTTGAGAAGTCAACACTCTTTGTCCAGTCTGCAATCAAAGAGCATGCAGAGCTTTTCTTGCTTTTTGCCATGGTCACGCCATTGTCTTGGCTTGAGCGCGTGCCTACTTATAAAGAAATGCGCCAGCAGATTACAAATAGAGACCTTTCGAACGCAGGATTTCTTATGTACCCAGTCCTTCAAGCTGCCGATATTTTGATTTATAAAGCTGAAGGTGTGCCAGTTGGAGAGGACCAGGTATATCATATAGAGCTTACGCGTGAGATTGCCAGAAGGTTCAATTATATTTTCAAAAAGGAGGTTTTCCCAGAACCAAAAGAGTTACTTTCAAAAGTTCCGAAGTTGTTAGGAACTGATGGAAGAAAGATGAGTAAGAGTTATGGAAATACAATTCCTTTGATTACAACAGAGCAAGAGCTTTCTAAGATGGTTATGCCAATGGTTACGGATACAAATAGAAAGAGAAGAACGGACCCAGGCAATCCAGAAGTGTGTCCCGTTTGGGATTATCACAAAGCGTTTGGAACAGCCGATAATCAAGAAGAAAAGCAGTGGGTATATGATGGATGTACTCAGGCAAAGATTGGTTGTATAGATTGTAAGAAATTGCTTTTAAAGAATATGCTCAATAAGCTTCAACCAATTTGGGAGAGTTATAATTCTATATCTGATGCTCAGGTTAGAGATAAGATGGAAGAAGGCAACGATAAAGCAAGAAGAGTTGCCCAAGAAACGATGAAGGATGTTAGAGAAGCTGTGCAGATTATGTATTGATATTACGTATTAGTATTCCAGAGGAGGTATTTTAAATGTCTATAGCTATACTTGGGAGACTATTTTTTTCCATTTTGTCGATAGTTATTGCATATATTGTTCACAAAGTTATTATGAGGGCAATAAACAAGTTCATGTCTACTTTTGGTAGGGAAGTGAAAGCACCTAAGACCCTTTCTCTTATTCTTGCATTTTTGATTTACGGTTTTGCAATAGCTGGGGTGCTTGCTATTTGGGATGTGAATCTTGCACCGTACCTTGCTGGTCTTGGTATTTCTGGTGTCGTACTCGGTTTGGCATTCCAAGAACCGTTAACGAATTTTCTTTCAGGTATTCTTGTTCTTGTCACTCGTAAGGTTTTTGAAGGTGAAGTTGTCGATATTGACGGTTTGATTGGTACTGTTGATGTTATTAAGATGAATCATACTCAGTTGAAGACTTTCGATGGTAAGCTTATTCTTATTCCGAATAGAAAGGTTTGGTCTGGAACAGTGACAAAGTTTTGGCCAGGGAAGTACAGAAGGTTGGAGCTTGTTGTTACTGTCGATTATTCAGCAAATATGGATAAAGTAGTTAGCGTCCTGAAGCGTGTATTTGAAGACGAACCGTTAGTTGTTAAAGGTGAGGATGTATCGAATACGGTTGTTTTCAAGGCTTTTGATTCAAATGGAGTGACTTTGAGTGTCTATTTCTGGACTGAGAGGGATACTTATTTTGATACGCTCAATGCTGTTGCGTTTAGGATAAAGGAAGCGTTTGAGAAGGAAGGTATAAAGATACCGTATTCTGTTGTTGAAGTTAAGGGTTTGAAAAATTGAAAGGTTTATCGGAGGGTGCGGATTGATGAGAAAGATTGATAATGTGAGAAATATTTGTATTATTGCTCATATTGACCACGGTAAGACAACGCTTACTGATAGAATTTTGGAAATGACAAATGCTGTTGAGAAGCGTAAGATGAGGGAGCAGTATCTCGATAGTATGGATATTGAACGAGAAAGAGGTATCACGATAAAATCACATCCACTTAGGGTATTTTACACAGCTGATGACGGGCAGGACTATGAGATTAATATAGTTGATACACCTGGGCACGTCGATTTTTCGTATGAAGTTGATAGGAGTATGGCGGCTGTTGAAGGCGCAATTTTGCTCGTTGATGCAACTCAAGGTGTTCAAGCTCAAACTGTCGCAAATACCTACAAGGCACTTGAGCATAATTTGGAGATTATTCCAGCTGTGAATAAGATTGACATGCCTTTGGCAAATATAGAGGAGACGGTTGCTGAGATTGAGGATTTAATAGGTATACCAGGTGACGATATTTTTAGAATTAGTGCAAAGGAAGGAATAGGTGTTAAGGAGCTAATTGAGGCTGTGATAAAGCTTGTACCTGCACCAAAGACTGATGATGATGGGCATCTACGTGCTCTGATTTTTGATGCAAAGTATGATAAGTATCGCGGGGCAATAACGTATGTTAGAGTCTTCGATGGCGAGATAAAGCCTGGCGATAAGATTATGATGATGTCAACAGGTGAGGCGTATGAGGTTGTTGAGGTCGGAGTGTTTACACCAGATATGTTGCCTGTTGATATTCTTAAAGCTGGGGATATAGGTTATGTAGTTGCCGGTTTAAAGGATGTTTCAAAAGCAAGAATAGGTGATACTATTACAAAGCCTGAGAATCCTGCACCAGAACCATTACCTGGCTATAAGGAAGTTAAGCCAATGGTTTTTGCTGGTATGTATCCAGGACTTCCAGAGTATTACGAAGAGTTAAGAAAGGCTCTTGATAAGTACAAGCTTAATGATGCTGCTTTAATTTATAAGCCAGACCATTCACCGGCACTTGGATTTGGCTTCAGGTGCGGTTTTCTTGGTCTTTTGCACATGGATGTTGTTAGAGAAAGGCTCGAACGGGAGTTTGAAATGGCGGTTATTCTTACTGCACCAAATGTCGAGTACAAGGTCGTTACACACAGTGGTGAGGAGATTTTTATAAATGACCCAGCGAAGTTTCCAGAAGAGGGCGAGGTTGCCGAGATTTATGAGCCGTTTGTAAAGTTGTCAATAATAACTCCACCAGAGTATTTGGGCAGGTTAATGGGGTTGGTTCAAAATGAGAAGAGAGGAACACTTGTTTCGACAGAAAATGCAGGTCATGAGCGTGTTGTTATGCATTTTGAGGTGCCTCTTGCAGAGATTATATTCGATTTCTTCGATAAGATGAAGGCGGTTAGCCGTGGATATGCTTCGATGGATTATGAGTTCTTAGAATATCGCAAGAGCGACCTTGTTAANATTGCGATTTATGTGAATAAGGAACCTGTCGATGCACTTTCTTTTGTTGCTCACAGGGATAAAGCATATACGATTGCAAGAAAACTTGTTGATAAGTTGGCTGAGCTTATTCCACAGCATCAATTTGAGATACCAATTCAAGCAAAAGCTGGTGGAAGGTTTATCGCACGTTCTACAGTGAAAGCACTTAGGAAAGATGTGCTTGCAAAATGTTACGGTGGTGATATAACAAGAAAGATGAAGTTGTTGGAGAAACAAAAAGAAGGTAAGAAGAAGCTTAGGGAAATTGGAAATGTTACTATTCCTCAGGAAGCTTTCCTCGCAATGCTAAGAATTGGTGAGGAAGAGGAGTAGGAATTTGGTTAGACGAATGGGGGGATATTGGTGGAGTGGGATCTTGGAAGAGTATTCTCAAGTGATGAGGCTGCGATAGAGCATGCAAAGTTTTATCTTGGCAAGGTCAAAGGGCTTGTCAATGAGATAGAGGTTGAGGATAATCCTGAGCGTTTGGTTGAGCTCATCAGAAAGGTGGAAGAGAATACCGATGAGTTTGCAAGGACTGTGCAGTATGCTTGGATGAGGTATTCGACCGATACTGAGAGTTCAGAGAGTCAAAGGTTGTTGGGGAGTATTCAGCAGCTCGAAACAGAGTTGAGTGAAAAAGTTGCAGTGATGGAGGTAAGGCTTGCTGAATTAAACGATACCGTACTTGAGCAGATAATTAAAGTTGATGATAACTACGAGCATATGATTAGGAATATTATTGAAAAAAGAAAGCATATGCTTTCGAAAGAAGCTGAGCAAGTTCTCGCATTGACTTCCGTTTCAAGAAGAAATGCTATTTCAAAAATACACAGTCGGCTCGAGAGTAATTATACTTTTGAATTGGAGGTTAATGGCGAGACAAAGNTTTTAACTGGTGAGGAGGTTAAAGCTTTAAGAAGGTCTCCAAACGGCGAACTTAGAAAACGTGCAATGAAGGTTTATCTTGAACGTTTTCAAGATGATTCAGTTGTGCTAACGGAAATCTATAACCTTATTGTTAAAGATTTCGATACAGAGAGCAAGCTCAGAAGATTTCCGAAACCGATTTCAATGATGAATTTTGAAAATGAAGTAAGTGATAATGTTGTTGATAGGCTGATAGAAGTTACAGATAGTTATACCAATATAGTTCGAGAGTATTATAGTTGGAAGTCAAAGGTGATGGGTGAAGAATTAACGCTTGCGGATATCTATGCTCCCATTTCCAATAAGAAGAGAATGTTTGATTTTGATGAAGCAAGGAATGTAATTCTTGAATCGTATTACGCATTTAGTAATAAAGCGGGAGATATTGTGAATGGTTTCTTTGAGGATAGTAGAATAGACCTCATGCCGAAAAAGGGAAAAGTTGGAGGCGCTTATTGTATTTATTCAACAACAAAGTTGCCTCCGTATGTGCTTACTAATTTTACTGGTGATATGTACGATGTTATGACGCTTGCTCATGAGCTTGGTCACGGGCTTCATGGGACGCTTTCTCAAAAGCAAACATTTTTCAATCACGATACGCCACTTACCTTAGCTGAGCTTGCTTCAGTTTTTGGTGAGTTTCTCGTTTTTGATAATTTAAAGGGTAAGCTTTCACGAGAAGAGAGAATAGCGTTGTTAGCGTCTAAGATAGAAGATACAATTGCTACAACGTTCAGGCAGAATATGTTCACAAAATTCGAGATAAGAGCGCATGATTTAATAAGTTCTCGTGGATATGGCAGTTGGGAAGATTTAAATGATATATACTACAACGAGTTGAAGTTTGTTTTTGGGGATACTGTGGGAATACCTCAGTGGTACAAGAATGAATGGGCAATGGTGTCACATTTATTTGAGACTCCTTTCTATGTTTATGCCTATAACTTTGCTCAATGTTTGGTGATTTCACTTTACAAAAAGTATCTCGAAGATGGGAAGGTTTTTGCGGATAAATATCTTGAGTTACTCGAAAGTGGTGGTAGGTACTGCCCTGAGAAGCTGCTTGAAAGAGTAGGTATTGATGTTAGTAAAGAAGGGTTCTGGGAGAGCGCATTTGAGTTTGTGCAAGGAATGGTAAAGGAATTGGAGGAATTAATGAAGAGTGAAAAGTTGTAGTTAATATTGACAAAACTTATATGTGTGATTAAAATATACCAAGACGACTATTTTTGTTCAAAAATATATACTTCAGGAGGTTGAAGGAAATGAATAGGGAAAGCCTTTTCAAAAAAGTTGCAGAGATTATCTCAGAAAAATTAAACGTTCCTATTGAAGATATCGATGAAGACAGCCACCTTATTGAAGACCTTGGTGCAGATTCTCTCGATGCGTTTGACCTTGTTATGGTTTTCGAAGACGAGTTTGGAATTAAACTTGAAGACGATGAGATTGAAAAGCTGATGACCGTGAAAGATATACTTGACCTTCTCGAAGAAAAGGTGAAAGAGTAATAGGATAATTACAAACGAGATTAAAGAAAGCGGGCACTGCCCGCTTTTTTTGTTGGCTATTTGAAAAAGTTGTAGATGTATATGCCTTCTTGTTGTATTTGGTTCAACGTTTCGTTTAAAATGATTGTTGCACAAAAATCGTGAGAAACTTTTGTAGGTATGTGAATTACAAGGTTGAGTTCGTTATCTACAAATGAAGGGGCAACTTTGCCCAATGAGAAGTGCTCTGTTGCAAGTGATTCTGTGTTTTCAAAGACAATATCTTTTAGAGAAATGTTTCTTGCTACTTTCAGGGCTTTTTCTATATGTGTTTCTCTTTGCCTACCCCAGTCGTATATCCTGTATGTTAAGTCCGATGATTGTTGTACTTCAATGACAGTGCTATTTGGTCCAAGNGCATGTACTGTTCCTGCAGGTATGTTTACAAATGTTCCNTTTNTTNCNTTTACAAATGTAAGTATTTCGTTGAGTTTGTCAANTTTTCCAGAAGTAATATATTCTTTCATTAAATCAACGTTCTCGCAAACNGCAAATTCTCCATCACTTAAGAAGTACCAAGCTTCACTTTTTCCCCACGGTTCGTTTTCTAAAGTCTGAGCAAAAGAATCATCAGGGTGAACTTGGACACTGAGCCATTGTTTTGTTGAGACAAGTTTAACCAATAATGGAAAGATGGGATATTTCTTACCGTATATATTTTGACCGAGCAAATTTATTGTTTTGTTGTCTTCAGTAACAGTTTCGTTTAAAGGATGACCTGAAAGAAGCCACACTTCTCCTATTGGTTCTTTCGTAGTTAGATTAAAGGTGTTATTTAGTTCAGGATTTCCCCATATCATTGGTCTGAATTTTGGCACGACTTTAATCATCATTCTAAAAAACCTCCTAAGTTTTAGCCAGAGTTATCCAGAGTATCCACCAGCTACGATCTTTCCATCTTCGTATCTAAGAACGACTTTGGGAAGAGGTCTGTCTGAAATAAATTTAGCGTCGTGTATCTGTACCTCAACCCCTGGATAAAGGATTTTGCGTGCTATTATTTCACAATCAAACTTTGAGGAAGCGATTTTTAGCTCAAGTTCATGTTTTCTGTTAAGATTTTTTTCAAGTTGTTCTCTTAGATTAATGAGGGTTTTTGTAACCTTAGAGAATTGTTGCTCTTTGTCTTCTGGAAGCTTACCGAGCTTTTCTTTAAGTTCTTTATATTGTTTAACGATGTTTATTAGTTTTTGCAGAGATGTTTTGT
>JGI24230J36428_100110_pt1 | contig 14032 bp, 9 predicted proteins | sample YelNats1bottle14_FD_36428 | JGI IMG/M metagenome (IMG submission 36428) | reverse complement strand
TGCGGGACAGTACTTTGGCATCTTTGGATTTCTGGAGTTTATTCAGTTGTATGCGTCATGCAACACAGAAGTGAAGCAGCGCTTAGATTCGATTCTGGGTAAAGTATAACATGAAAAAGGAGTTGTTGTTCAAATTCCGAATTGCAGGTAATGCATATTGGGGATTGACAAAAATTTGTTTCTATTATATAATAAAAGTTTGCAAAGAATAATTGTTTGGAATCAATTGCAGGAGTTGATCAGATGTCTGAAAAGAATAAACAGAATGACATAAAAGTCATAGCAACAAACCGCAAAGCTTATCACGACTATTTTATTGAAGAGACAATCGAAGCAGGAATTGAGCTAAAAGGCACAGAAGTAAAGTCGGTGCGGCTTGGTCATGTTAACCTCAAAGACAGTTTTGCAAGAGTAGAAGATGGTGAAGTTTTTCTTTACAACATGCATATAAGCCCATATGAAAAAGGCAACATCTTTAACGTTGACCCAATGAGAGATAGAAAACTACTTTTGCACAAACATGAAATCAACAGGCTTGCAGGTTATGTACAGCAAAAAGGTTACACTTTAATCCCATTGAAGATTTACCTCAAAAGAGGTAAAATAAAAGTAGAGCTTGCAGTTGCAAAAGGTAAAAAACTGTATGATAAGCGTGAAGCAATAGCAAAAAGAGATGCTGAGCTTGAGATTAAAAAGAAAATGAAAGAGTATTTAAGATGAGGGGGCGTGTTTTGGAATTCGACGGGGGCAGTCGGATTCCAAATAGCGGGTAGTGGTTTTCTCGGTGCCACTATAAAAAACCGAGAAGAAAAATAACTGCAGAAAAACCACAACTCGCTTTAGCTGCGTAAATAAACAGCTAACGTCCGCCGGAGGTGCCCACGGCCTCCGAGTCGGGCGCCAACCGTCGTGGGGCACCGAAAGTAAGGTTGCCTGAGCCTTACTTTTGGGACTAATCTCAGGCTGGGGAAGAAAAAGCCTGTCAGTGGGCGTTTTCTTCCCGAGAATTTAGTACACTGACTGCACCCGGAGAAGTTTGGGGTTCGATGCCTTCGGACGGGGGTTCAAATCCCCCCGCCTCCACCAAAATAAACAATTCTACAATGTTTTGGGATTATTAGACTACACTTCTAAGAAGAACTCCCATTAGAAAAATAATGAGGTATAGTATATTAATTCAGAGGTGAAATTAGTGAAAGTAAATAAAAATCTTTTATTAGAGCTAATTGAGGAAATCCCGGAAAGTCAACTTGAAGAAGTTATTGACTTTATTTTGTTTTTAAAACATAGGCAAGATAAAAAGTTATTAAGTGATTTGGTGTCCGCCAGTGAGAGTAGTATAGATTTTTGGAATAATGATATTGACGATGAGGTATGGAACAATGTATAGACAAGGCGATATTTTATTAATTCCCATACCTTTCAGTGATTTGACATCGAATAAAAAACGTCCTGTTCTTGTTTTATCTAATGATGATTACAACAACAGAACAGAAGATATATTAGTTGCAGCTATTACTTCAAACCTAACAGCAAAAGATTATATTGTTATGTTGACAAATCATGACCTTGCTGAAGGGACTCTTAAGGTGGACTCTTGTGTAAGAGTGGACAAAATCTATACTTTATCGCAAAGTATTGTAATAAATAAGTTTGGTTCAGTGAAAAAACACATTATTGAGAGAGTTAAAGAAAAACTCTATGAGTTAATCTAAAACAATTAAGTAGATGAGTTAAAAGAAGGAATTTGCTAATAACTGATAAATACATCTACTTAGTAATTTTTAAGCCTATAAAAAATGTTGGATAAAAAATTAGTAAAAACAAAACTCGACGCAGTGGATAGTACACTATCTAATTTGGTAGAACTATTTTATGTAGATTGCTTATTTTTGACAAAAAGTTCTTCATTATCTTCAAAAAAGATTAGCAGCACCCTGAGGTGTATGGGTTGCGTGAATAGGATTAAAATATTAAGGAATTAATCTTACTGTAAATTATTTTGTGACATATATATGTTCTGCTTGAATGGGATTAGAAGAATTGTTATTTATATATATTACAAAATTACAAATGCTTCTAAAAGTTTTAACAGTAAATTTATGAAAACATAAGGAAAATTTAAAGAGAATATCTTCAATTGGTTTAAAGTAGAATGGATTAAGATTTAGGTAGAAAAAGAATTTTTAGTTGATAAAAGAGCAAAATCTTGCTTCAATAATACAATTAAATATTTGCAAATTATGCAGCTAATTTATTTTGTTACTATATCTAAAAATGAAATTTTTAACAAGTTTATTCCGCTTTTGGTATCAACTCAAGTCCTTTTTCTCCCCAGCCTTCCTTATCTTTTCAACGAATATGTCTTCTTTATCAGTTTGGTACACATTTAAGAGTTCTTCTATATAGTCATTTACCTTTTCCCAAAATCCTTCTCTCTCACAAATACTGCCAAAATTTTGAAATCTTTAAACCCATAATGTTTTATATCTCTTGCTCTGCTATATTACATTCGGAATTTGATATTGCAATAACATTTCTTCTTTCATAAGAATCTAAACAGTTCATTAACAGTTTATTCCAGTGTATACATTTCCGTCCGCTGATAGGATTATTATGTGTTTTATTGCTAAATACCTAAAAAATATAAATATTAACACTTTTGTTTAATATAAGCTGAACCAAATTTTTACTTGATTTGTCAAAGATGTATCAGCATAACCAATCTTCTTTCCTCTTAATACTAAATACAGCAATATAATTTCTATAAAAATGCATCATGATAATTTACAATTATTGTCCGAGTACATTAGCACCAAAACACAGTAGAATGTTGAACTCGGTTGGTTTCATTTTTTTCACACTTTAATTTCCTTTATAATAAACTGCTTTATCCAGTTGCCGTAACAAAAATGATATGAAACTTAAAAGATCAAGGCAATCGTCTTTTGATATAGGCCAATCAAGTGCAGGTTCATGAGCTGTTGGGTTTCTAATAGCTCTCATTAAACCTGCTGACAAAAACTTAAGTCCTTCCTGAACATTTTTATCAGTGTCTGTTTCGCAAGGAGTAACCTTTAAAACCCCCTTTAAGGCCCATACATCCATCATTAATTCATAACCATCTTTATCGCTTTGCGTTTTCTCTTTAACCATTTTGTTATAAACCTTTGCTGCTTCAAACACAGCGTGAAAGTAATTTTTCTGTTTGTAAAGTTGGAGACAATGTTTACAAATTAGATAATGATAATTTCTGGAATAGAATTCATTTAAAGCATCGTCTATATGCAAATTTACACCCGCTTCCCTTAAAATTTTCTCTACCTCGGCTACTTTATCTTCAGGAGTAATAAGGTACAAAAATTTCCTTAATAACCTATTGCGTCCATCATTGTTCATTTTCTGTTTGGCTAATGTAAGTATCCAGTCATGAATTAATTTTGCTCTCTCTGATGTAATAGCTTCTTTTGGAAAATCTTCTCGTTGAAAATTAAAAACAGAGTTAGCTGCACGTTCTATATCATTTTTGGATGTATCATATTTTAAAAGATCCCCTACTTGAATTGCTATCATTCGGTAATTCATTTTCTAATCCCCCTCATTTAAAATAATTTCCTTCGGAATTTTTACTTCGTGCTGGATCAAATTTTTAATTCACACTGATTTATGTAATTGTGAGTTTGTTAATTCAGACCTCCCTCTGCTTCTTTTTACATGATTTTCCTCCATTATCATTTTAGATAATATTCAATATTCAAATTTTTATAGCCTCCAGACCAAATTTCGGACCAAATTTTGAGCGTATCTAAAACCCTGCGAAGTTGGATTTATTTGATATAGCTAAACCAGACAATTATAGTACACGAATTAATATAGTTCTTTTCTTCGTTGCTTCATTTATTCAGCTTAATATATCAACAGGTCTGCTATAGAGATAATAAAGTATCATTATTTGTCATTTTTATAAAAGATAGATTCTTCATTAAAATATTTTGCTGTTGCTTCTTAAGATTTATTATAGAACAAATATAAAGCACGGAAAAGTATAATGTTAAGTTTCCACAAATCTGATATAGTCAAAATTTTGGAATAACATTTTTTATCAGATTTCTCAATGTACAATTGCATTTTATAAATTACATTATTTTAATATTCTTGAAAATATTAGCTACTAAGTAATTTTATTTTTTCATTATTGTCAAATTAAGCATATTTGAAATGACATTTAAAATTTCTATCTATTATTTAAATTAGAAGTTTTCTTCTAAATATTATAAAATATAAATTACTTGCGGAAAAGATATAAGGAATTTTAAAGACAACAATACATATCAATAACTTTGGAAGAAGTTGCTTAAACGTCGGAAGATATGTAAAGACAACAAAAAAACTTTGCTTTACGAGTAAGCTCAAGTTAAGTTCGGATATATAGTGTTATTGAACTTCAATAGCAAACTTTAAAAGTTATGTACNCTGAGATAGTAATTTGAGCAATCATTTAGAAATACTTCTAAAGTTTCATAAGAAAGCAATTGTTATATTGCATACAAAGGTAACTGCTATTTTGTACAATATGATTTCCTACGATCCCTATGAGGTAAATCTTATCAAGATAATGTGAAAAGTGCAACAATAACAATCATAAATAAAGTATTTTACTAATAGCTGAAGATATTCTTTTATGACCCAGTTTTAGCCACAGTTATTTTAGATAGATTTGTTCATCCCTGTCATTTTGTAGTTATTAAAGGTGAAAGCTGCAGAGTTAAACACAGGGAAAAGAAACCCATAATTCTCTTTTGAAGCATAATTACCATTAAGTGAAATAATCTTTCATGAAAATAACCACAGGGCCCCTTACAAGTAGAAAAGCAGCCCTATCCTTTTTGGTTTTTTACCCCCTCAGCTGCCTCTTTAGTAAAAATTGTTTTTAAAGTTAGCAGTAAAATTTTGATGTCCAAAAAAACAGAATAATTTTTTATATATATCAAATCAAGCCTGAGCTTGTCTTCAGGACTTGTTGCGTACTTGCCATAAACCTGAGCAAGTCCTGTAAGTCCTGCCTTTACATTGTGGCGCAGAGAATATTCAGGATAGAGCTTTTTAAACTGCTCAACAAAGTATGGTCGCTCTGGTCTTGGACCTATAAAGCTCATCTCACCTTTTAAAATATTTATCAGCTGCGGAAGCTCATCAAGCCTTGTTGCACGTAGAAATCTCCCCACACGTGTGATTCGCGGGTCATTTTCGGTTGCTAAAACAGGACCTGTCATCTTTTCAGCATCTTTTACCATCGTCCTGAACTTTAAAACATAAAACTCTCTTTCACCCTCTGTAACCCTTTTTTGCTTGTAAATTACCGGCCCTTCAGAGTCAAGTTTTATGGCAATTGCAATCAAAATCATTATAGGAAAAGCAATAACCAGTGCAACAGAGGCAAGAAGAATGTCGCACACCCTTTTTATGAGCTTTTGCTCGGATGTCAGCTCTGGCTGTTCAATCGAAAGTGTTGCAACATCGTCAAACTGAATCACCCTTGCACGTGATACAAGTATATCTCTGAAGTCTGGTGCTATGAAAATGTGTTTTTTGAATTCTATCGCTTTCCTTACAATCTCGCTTTTTAAATTCTCATCCATTTTTGAATAAAGATAAATTGTATCAACAACTTTTATATATGGTATCAACTCTTCAATAGTTGTTGGCTCAAGAACATATTTTACTTCTATCCATCCTTTTGAGATATTTTGAAGTTTTTGAGCAAACTCGTGTGCCCTCGATGTCTCTCCTATCACAAGAACATATTTAATGCCTTGAACTCTTTTGAAAACATATAAAACAAATCCTCTCCATCCCAGAAGTAATAAAAACTGGACAAAAAAGGCAATTATAAATATACTGCGTGGGAAAGCAAAGTGTCTGTAGAAAAATGTTGATACAACTGTTAAAAATTGTAGAAGCATTAAAGCCAGACCCAGANAAAATGCAATTTCGCTGATTGTTTTCATAGTAATAGTGTAAAGTCCATATATATTTAAAAGCACAAGAGCAAAGAGTGTTATTTGAGGAATCAATGTATAATATGGCATAAAATTTCTTTCAGGGAATGTAAAGTTGAACTTTATTATATATGCAAGAATATAACCCGCATGTATAAGTAAAATATCAATAAGAACAACAAAAAATTTGCTCAGTTTATGATAGCTTTTAATATATGATTTCATCTTGCTACCATCTCCATTTAAAGTATTTTTTCAAGTCTTGTTGCAAGCATTCTAATGTCATGGTATTTTTGGACATACTCTCTTCCCCTTTTCCCTATTTCCTCTCTTTCTTCTTTTGACATAGCACAAAAGCGCAATATCGCCTGTGCAAAAGCTTTNCTGTCATAAGCCTGGCATGATATCCCNGCACCAGACTCTTTCACAATATCGTTGACCACATTTCCTGCAAAAACAATTGGCTTTGCAGCACAAAGATAATCAAAAAGCTTATTTAAAGATATTCCAAATCTATAGACTTTCAAATTATGCATAGAAACAAGTGTCACATCAACATGTTCAAGCAAAGCAGGTACAGATAATTTTGCAATTGGCGGATAAAAAAACACATTCTTAAGTTCAAACTCTTTTGCCATATTTTGGAGTTTTTCTTTTTCTGGACCATCACCTATTATCAAAAAATGTATACTGTCCCCTGCGTTTTCTTGAACAATCTTAGCAGCCTCAATTATTGTTTCCATTGCGTTTGCCTGNCCAAGTGCACCTAAATAACAAGCTTTAAAATATCCCTCATGTTCTCTCAAAATATTACTTACTTCTTCTGAGATAGAATTTCTGAGACTATCAAACCTTTCTATATCGCACCCATTTGGAATATGAACTATTTTATTCTTATCAATGCCAAGACTTTCTATGTACTGGTCTGCTTTTGGTAATACCGTCANAACATAATCTGCTTTTGTGTAAATAAACTTCTCAAGCTTTCTCAAAAGTCTTACAATTAAACTTCCTTCTTTAAAAGCACCAAGATCAATACCGCTCTGTGGCCAAAGGTCCCTCACTTCGGCAATAAATTTACATTTAAATTTNTTTGACAGCAGATACCCCACAATCCAGGCAAGTGGATGAAATGAAGATGCCAATATTACATCAGGTCTTTCAAACTTTCTGGCAATGAAATAAAGGTTTTTGGCATATGAGAATATATTTAAAAGTCTTTTTATATCATTCTTTTTGTATGGAAATGTTTTAATCCAAACAAATCTTACTTTATCATATTTCTCCATTTTAAACTTTTTACCTTTTTCAAGCATCTCAACTCGCTGTTTATGGTCAAAACTCGAAGCAAAGATTGTAACGCTATAGCCCCTTTGCACAAGCTGCTTAGCAAAATCAAAATGTCTTGTTATCCCCCCAACTTTGGGTGGAATTGCATAATGATTAAATATCCAAACATTTTTCAATTNTTTTCTCCCTTTCTGCAAAATAGATTTCTTAAGCTTTTTTTGTAACGTTTTTAGAATAAATGTCCATATTGAGTATATCATAATTTACTCTGATTATTAATATCTAAAATCAAATACACATAACAGTCTTTTTATGTCAAAATAATGCAAAATAAAAGCAAAATAATTAAAGTAGCCAATTTTATAGAGAAGGTATAATTAAGATTAGGNTTNTAANAGCAAAAAATATGTGCTGGGTAGAAAGGAGTTTTTGAAAAATGAAGTTTGGATACTTCGATGATGCTAAAAGAGAATACATTATAACAACTCCTCTTACACCATATCCTTGGATAAATTATCTTGGTATGAAAGATTTTCTATCCTTAATTTCAAACCACGCAGGAGGTTATTGTTTTTATAAAGATGCAAGACTTAGAAGAATAACAAGATTTCGTTACAACAATGTTCCTCTTGACATGGGGGGAAGATACTTCTACGTAAAAGATGGGGATGATTTCTGGTCACCATCATGGATGCCAACAAGAAAAGACCTCGAATTTTATCAATGCAGGCATGGACTTGGATACACAATTATAACAGGTAGAAGAAATGGCATTGAGGTTGAGCAAAGGTTTTTTTGTCCCTGTCGATGAAAACTGTGAAATACATCATTTAAAAATTACTAATATGACAAATGATAAGAAAGATATTAAACTCTTTTCATTTATAGAATTTTGCTTGTGGAACGCACTTGATGACATGACAAATTTTCAGAGAAACTTTTCAACAGGCGAGGTTGAAATCGAAGGTTCTGTTATATATCATAAAACTGAATACAGAGAAAGGAGAAATCATTACTCTTTTTATTCTGTGAATACTCCTATTGCCGGTTTTGACACAGATAGAGATACATTTTTAGGACTTTACAGAGGATTTGAAAACCCTCTTGCTGTTGAAACGGGTAAGAGCTTTAATTCAGAAGCACATGGCTGGTCTCCAATTGCATCTCACATGATCGAACTCAGTCTTCTGCCAGGAGAAACAACTGAACTTATATTCATCCTTGGCTATATTGAGAATGAACCTGATAAGAAATGGTTCAAAAAAGGTATTATCAACAAAGAAAAGGCATATAAAATGATTGAAAAATTTTCAAAGCCGGAAGATGTAAATGCGGCATTTGAAAAACTTAAAGAATTCTGGAATAGACTTTTAGATAAGTTCAATGTATCAACAGGAATTGACAAAGTAGATAGAATGGTGAATATATGGAATCAATATCAATGCATGGTCACATTTAACCTCTCCAGAAGTGCCTCATATTTCGAGTCTGGAATTGGAAGGGGTATGGGATTTAGAGACTCAAACCAGGACATTCTGGGTTTTGTTCATCAGATACCAGAACGTGCAAGAGAAAGGATACTGGATTTAGCTGCAACCCAGCTTGAAGATGGCGGAGCATATCATCAATATCAACCTCTTACAAAAAGAGGAAACAATGAAATCGGCGGAAACTTCAATGATGACCCTCTTTGGTTGATACTTTCAACAGTTCACTATATAAAAGAGACAGGTGACTGGTCAATCCTCAATGAAATGGTTCCCTTTGAAAATAATCCTGAAAAGATGGGTACAATGTTCGAACACTTAAAGAGGGCNTTTTATCATGTTGTCAACAACTTAGGACCACATGGACTTCCTCTTATCGGCAGAGCTGACTGGAATGACTGTCTGAATCTAAATGCTTTCTCGACAAACCCTGATGAGTCGTTCCAAACATGTGATAACAAAGATGGCAAAACTGCCGAATCTGTTATGATTGCGGGAATGTTCGTGTATGTAGGTAAAGAATTTGTAAAGCTGTGTGAAAAGACTGGAAATTTTGAACTGGCNAAAGATGCTCAAAACCACATAGATAAAATGAAAGAAGCTATTCTAAAGTACGGTTATGATGGTGAATGGTTTTTGAGAGCATATGATTACTTTGGAAACAAGGTTGGTAGCAAAGAGTGCGATGAAGGAAAAATATTTATTGAAACACANGGTTTTTGTGTCATGGCCCAAATAGGACTTGATGATGGCAAAGCTATTTCAGCCCTTGATTCTGTAAAAAAATATCTTGATACTGAACATGGAATAGTTTTAGTTCAGCCAGCTTTTACAGAGTACAAAATTCATCTTGGCGAAATTACAAGCTATCCACCAGGTTACAAAGAAAACGCAGCTGTNTTCTGTCATAATAACCCATGGATCATGATTGCAGAATGTATTGTGGGAAGAGGAGACAGAGCATTTGAGTACTGGTCAAAGATTGCACCCTCATACAGAGAAGAGATTAGCGAAATTCACAAGATTGAACCATATGTATACTGTCAGATGATTGCAGGAAAAGATGCATACAAGCCGGGTGAGGCTAAAAACTCATGGTTAACAGGTTCTGCTGCATGGAATTTTGTGGCAATGACACAGTGGATTTTAGGGATAAGACCAGACTTTGATGGACTTTTGATAGACCCTTGTATACCAGCATCATGGGAAGGATTTAAAGTGAAAAGAGTTTTCAGAAATGCAATATACAATATTGAAGTCAAAAATCCAAACAAAGTTTCAAAAGGTGTAAAAAAGGTTATTGTTGATGGTAATGAAATATCTTCCAATTTAATACCTGCTTTTTCTGATGGTAAAGAACATTTTGTAGAAGTCATAATGGGATAATTTAGTTACAAAGGAGGCTTGTTTATGAACTTTGGATATTTTGATGAACAAAAAAGAGAATATGTAATAACAAATCCCAAAACACCAACATCCTGGGTTAATTATCTTGGTACAAGTGACTATTGCCTTATAATTTCAAATAATGCTTCAGGTTATTCGTTTTATAAATCTCCAAAACTTGGAAGAGTTACTCGATTTAGATTTAATAGTATACCTATGGATAGGCCTGGTAGATATGTTTATTTGAAAGATGAAAAAACTAACGACTTTTGGTCAATAAGCTGGCAACCAGTTGGGAAACCCTTAGACAAATTCTTAAGTATATGTCGCCATGGTCTCGGATATACGATATTTGAAAGCAAATACAATAGCATAATTTCCTCANTAAAAATATTTGTCCCTGTTGATAAACCGTTAGAAATATGGGAAGTGAAAATTAAAAATGACTCAAATGAAAAAAAAGAATTTTCAGTTTTCACATACACAGAGTTTTGCTTATGGAATTCAATGCTTGATATGATGGATTTTCAGTATATTCTCTACACATGCAGAATGGGATACAACAAAGAAGATGAAATAATAGATTACTCTATAAAACTTTGGAGCCCATATGAACCTAAGGCATTCTTCACTTGTGCAAACAAAAAGATTGAAAGTTTTGATACTGACAGAGATGTTTTCATTGGTCCATATAACAGTGAATCTAATCCAGAAGCGATTAAAAACGGCAAATGTTTTGGTTCAATTGCTATTGGTGGTAATCCATGTGCTGCAACACAGGTAAAAATTGAACTTCAGCCAGGTCAAGAAGAATATTTAGTATTTTTATTGGGAATAGGAAATGCATATAAAGAAGGCAGAGAATACAAGAAAATATTTGCTTCTATTGACAGTGTTGAAAAAGAGTTCAAAAAAGTTCAAGAATACTGGAAAGAAAGACTTAATAAATTTGAATGCAATACACAAGATGAAAAAATGAATCTGATGTTAAATATATGGAACCAATACCAATGCCATACAACATTTAACTGGTCGAGGTCTGCTTCGTTTATAGAAGCTGGTGGAAGAGACGGATTAGGTTTTAGAGATTCTTCGCAAGATATATTAGGTGTTGTTCATTCTATACCTCAGGAAGTTAGAAGGAGACTTATAGAACTTTTAAAAGCTCAGTTATCTGAAGGATATGCAATGCACCATTTTCAGCCTCTTACAATGTCCCAAGGTAAACATAACATTCCACCACGTGAACGAATTTATTCAGATGACCATTTATGGCTTTTGATTGCTGTACCCGCTTATATAAAAGAAACTGGTGACTTTTCTATTTTGGATGAAATTGTTGAATATGCTGACAGTGGCAGTGCTTCTGTATATGATCATTTAAAGCAAGCTCTTGAATTTTCGTGGAACAATAGAGGTAAGCATGGATTGTTATTAGGACTTGCAGCTGACTGGAATGATTGTATAAATCTTAAAGATGGCGGCGAAAGTACATGGTCAACACAGCTTTATTATAAAGCTTTATCTGAATTCATAGATTTAGCCGAATACATCGGAAAAACTGATGATGTAGAAAAATACAAAAAATACCGTGACGAAATAAAAAGAGCTCTTGAAGAGTTCACATGGGATGGGGAATGGTTTGTACGTGGATATCTTGCAAGCGGCAAAAAGCTTGGTTCAAAAGAGAGTGAACAAAGTAAAATCTTTCTTAACTCTCAATCATGGGCTGTATTTTCAGGTGCTTTTTTAGACGAAAAAGGTAAAACTGCAATGGACAGTGTCAAGAAATATCTTGCTACAGAACACGGCTGTGTTAAAAACTGGCCTGCGTACGTAGATTACATTATTGAAGTCGGTGCAATAACCTCATTCCCTCCGGGTTTAAAAGAAAATGCCGCAATATTTTGCCATGCTAATACATGGGTAATAATTGCTGAAGCTCTATTAGGGCGTGGAGAATATGCATTTGAATATTATATGTCTTTGTTACCCGCAAATAAAAATGAAATAGCTGAAATTTATACGGCAGAACCATATGTATATTCCCAGTTTATTACAGGGAAGGAGCATCCTTATTACTTTGGTCGTGCAAGAAATCCCTGGTTAACAGGTACTGCAACATGGGCATTTACCGCTGCAACACAGTACATTTTGGGAATTCGTCCCCATTATAATGGAATAATAATTGATCCTTGCATACCATCAAGCTGGGATGGTTTTGAAGTTAAAAGAATTTTCAGAGGTAAAAAGCTTTTAATAAAAGTGTTAAATCCAGAACATGTTTCAAAAGGTGTAAAAAAGGTGATTATAAATGGTAAAGAAATCAAAAGCAATCTAATTTCAGAAGCTCTTCTTGATGAAGAAAATGTNATTGAAGTAATAATGGGATTATAAATTTGAATAATAAAGTATAAAANGAGATACACCTTGTGTCAAAATATGGTGTATCTCTTTTTTTATTTTATTTTTACAAAATTGTNTGTAATTGTATATGATTATTTGTAAATTATAAAAAACAATTAAAAATTTCGCTATAATCATTTAAAATTTTTATTTGCAAACTCAAATCTTATGTGGCAATATAATTTAATATACAATGTAATTGATTTCAAAATAAAATGACACTAACTTTAAGGAGGTCTATTACAAAATGAGTTTTCCAAAAGGATTTCTGTGGGGTGCTACAACTGCATCGTATCAAATTGAAGGTGCATGGAACGAAGATGGAAAAGGTGAATCTATTTGGGACAGGTTCACACATCAAAAAGGAAANATTCTATATGGTCATAACGGTGATGTTGCCTGTGACCATTACCACAGGTATGAAGAAGATGTCTCTCTTATGAAAGAACTTGGAATTAAAGCCTACAGNTTTTCNATTGCATGGGCAAGAATTTTCCCAGATGGTTTTGGTACTGTGAATCAGAAAGGTCTTGAGTTTTATGACAAGCTAATCAACAAGCTTGTTGAAAACAATATTGAACCGGTTATCACCATTTACCACTGGGACCTTCCTCAAAAGCTACAAGACATTGGCGGCTGGGCAAACAAAGAAATTGTAAACTATTATTTTGAATATACAATGCTTCTTATAAACCGTTATAAAGACAAAGTGAAAAAATGGATAACATTTAATGAACCTTATTGTATTGCCTTTTTGGGCCATTGGCATGGAGTTCACGCACCAGGAATAAAGGACTTTAAAGTTGCAATGGATGTTGTGCACAACATTATGCTTTCTCATTTTAAGGTTGTAAAAGCTGTAAAGGAAAACAATATTGATGTTGAAATTGGAATTACATTAAATTTAACTCCAGTTTACCTTCAGACAGAGCGACTTGGATATAAGGTAAGCGAAATAGAAAGAGAAATGGTAAAACTCAGCAGCCAGCTTGACAATAAACTTTTTTTAGACCCTGTATTAAAAGGAAGTTATCCACAAAAGCTGTTAGATTACCTTGTTCAAAAGAATTTGTTGGATAGCCAAAAAGCCAACAATATGCAGCAGCAAGTAAGAGAAAACTTCATTTTCCCTGATTTTCTTGGTATTAACTACTATACACGTTCTGTCAGGCTTTACGATGAAAATTCTGGTTGGATATTTCCAATAAGATGGGAACATCCTGAAGGAGAATATACCGAGATGGGCTGGGAAGTGTTCCCACAAGGACTTTTTGACCTTTTGACTTGGATCAAGGAAAGTTATCCACAAATCCCAATTTATATAACAGAAAACGGTGCAGCTTATAACGATAAAGTTGAGGATGGAAGGGTTCATGATCAAAAGAGGGTGGAATATTTAAAACAGCACTTTGAAATAGCAAGAAAGGCAATTGAAAATGGAGTTGACTTGCGAGGATATTTTGT
>JGI24230J36428_100088_pt1 | contig 15581 bp, 8 predicted proteins | sample YelNats1bottle14_FD_36428 | JGI IMG/M metagenome (IMG submission 36428) | reverse complement strand
CACCTTCCCAAAAATATTGATAGCTCCATAGTTTGAATTGTTCCTGCAAGAAAGCTTTAGCGTTTTTATTGATAAAGAAATCTACTTCTGACTGTTTTTCAAATATCCTAAAAGCTCTTTCTAAATCTTCCTCTTTTATGTTTTTTATCTGCTTTTTTATTTCTTTTAATATATCATCTGTTTTCCTCTATACCTTTTTCTCCAAATTTTTCTAATCTGTCCAATGTTATTACATAATTTGAATTCTTTACAAATTTTGGTTTATTCCATATTTTAACCAGTTCATCTTCAAATTGACTTACAAAATCTATTATCTTGAAAGCTATATCTTTTAGTATCTGTAGCTGATTAACTCTATCTGGCGTCCATTCCTTAGCACCTTCCCAAAAATATTGATAACTCCATAGTTTGAATTGTTCCTGCAAGAAAGCTTTGGCATTTTTATTGATAAAGAAATCTACTTCCGATTGTTTTTCAAATATCCTAAAAGCTCTTTCTAAATCCTCTTTTATTATGTTTCCTATCTGCTTTCTTATTTCTGTTAATATGTGATTTGTATTGGTAGCAATATTACCTTCTTTGTAATCTACTTTAAACACTATTGTTTTATCTTCTTTTATTTCTTTGAGCTCATATACCAAACTTCTTTTTTCATTATTCTTTTTGTTCTCTATGTTTGATGCATCGAAATAAAACTTCAAACCATCAAACTCTATAGGCATGCTTTTAAAAATTTTGTCTGTTTTAACGTAATAAAGCATCTGTGTTTTCCAAAATAATACGACATCTTTATCATCCGTATAGATTTTTTCATAAACACTGTTGTGAAAAGGTGTAGAGTTGAAATAAATAGCTCCACTTTCTGTAAAGTATCTGCTGAAAAATGAATAGAGCTTATCAAAAAGCTCATCTCTAAATGATGGATATCTTTTTAAAGCTTCCTCTATATCTTTTTTTAATACTTCTTCTATCTTTTCATAATACTTTGACTTTATCCTCATTAAATTGATAAATCCGCCTTGACCTTCTTGACCTTCTATCCTTGCTCCGATAAACACATTTTTAAGTGTTTCGTAAAAAAGTTTTTCTTTACTCATACTTTTTTGCTCCTCTTCTAAAAATATTGATAATTTATTAACACATTTCGTACGTATTAATCTATAAAGCTCTGGCTTGCGAAGTCTAATTTTTCTACTATACCTAATCTCTTTGCCCATCGTGATAACTTCACAGCAATATTATAAGACAAATAGCGTAAATTTGTCAATTAACATAGAGAATAGTTATTTAGAGTATCCAAAAACCTTGTCAAAGCCTACCTCAGCTGGGTTAGGTGTGTATAGATAGATAATAGGTGGATATTTTAGCTGTAAGTGGAATATTTGTCTATACAAAAAGGCTCTAAGAATTATATCCTCAAAGATTTCTTTTTAGTCAAAAAAACGCCCCCGAATGGTTTTGCTTTACCATTTCGGGGGTGTTTTGTTCAGTTCAGTGTTCTACATTTTACAAATACANCTCTCAGTATTGGTTAAGCAAGTTTTTCTTTTTCTTCTTTTGCNTGTCTTGGTGTTTCTTCGTATTGGAGACCTGCAAATATGTCAAATCCAGTTCCAGCNGGTATAAGCTGTCCAACGATGACGTTTTCTTTCAAACCTCTGAGTGTNTCAATTGCACCTTTGATTGCTGCATCGGTTAACACCTGTTGTGTTTGTTGGAAACTTGCAGCACTTAGCCAACCTTCGTACTCAAGNGATGCTTGTGTAATTCTGAGCAGTTTCCTTCTGTATTTAACNGTTTCTTTTGGCATTATCTGATAGATTTCTTTTTCTTTATCGTGATTAATCACAAGAACATCCTTTACGGAATNTTTGATAAGCTGTTCGAGAAGTTCTTCTGTAATTTCTTCTCCTTCTTTTGCCAATTCTACTATTTCGCCCTCTTCGTTCTTTANAAGTATATGTTTTGCCAGTATCTTNCCANTGAGTCTCTTTCTATTGATTTCGATCTTTGCGTTACCTTCCATGATTTCTTTGTTAACTTTGTTGAGTATGCTTATCGGTACAAGATCTCCTGGTAAGAAGTCTGTGTCTCCGGATTCTATTACTTCTGCTTTGTTTAGCATCTGTCTGATTATCAATTCAAAGTGTTTATCGTGGATATCGACACCCTGTTGTGCGTAAACTTTCTTGATTTCCTTGAGTANGTATGTTGCTGTATCTTCAACACCGAGTTCTTCAAGTATTCTTCTGACTTTTAAGGAACCACTCGTGAGTGACTGTCCNGGTAGTACTTTCTGTCCAATGCTGACATTAATTCTAACTCTTGATGGTACAACGTATTCATGGATAGAACCGAGTTCATCCTGTATATAGATTTTCTTAGGTTCATCCTGTGATATATCTACAACTGTACCTTTTACTTTTGAGAATATACCTTCTGGGTCTTTCGTCTTCTTTCTAGCTTCGAACAACTCTTCAACTCTTGGCAAACCTTGTGTAATGTCTGCTGTTGTTGCGATACCACCAGTGTGGAAGGTTCTCATTGTAAGCTGAGTACCTGGTTCACCAATTGACTGGGCCGCTATGATACCAACCGATTCTCCAACACTAACGACTTTGTGGTTAGAAAGGTCAAGACCGTAACATTTCGCACAAACACCGTGTTCAGATTCACATGTCATTGGTGACCTTACGTATATCTCAGGTCTTACAACGATACTATCTATATTGTTTTCCTCAAGAAGTTTTGCTAATGAAACATCTATCTGTTCTTCTTCAACAGCCAATTGTTTCTTTCTATCTTTATCCCAAATAACTTCTTCTGCAACAACATTTCCAACTATTGGATAAAGTTTAATCTTTACTGATTGAATATTTGATTCTCTCAATTTTCTCATTACTTCCCAGTCGAGTTCTGTTTCGCTTACTAAGGTTTCGGTACCGAGTTCTACATTTTCAGCAAGTTCTGCATAGACATCTGGGATGTTTGGATCGTTTAGCAACAGCACCCGCTCTTCAGAGACAGGTACTCTCTTTTTATAGTTTGACAAGAACTTTGCATCTTCGTCAACTATAACCGTATCTCTTTTATAGACCTTTCCGGTATCTGGATTGACGAGTATTTCTCCTGTACCAGGTTCGTATACATCTTTTGCAAGAAGTCTACCGAATATGAAGTCTTCTATCTTCTCAACGACGAAGTTATCGGAACTCTTCATCAGAGTTGCCCTTACACCTTCATGCGTTCCACAATCAGGTTGAGTGATAACAACACTTTGTACCACGTCGACGAGCCTTCTTGTAAGATAACCTGCCGAACTTGTCCTAAGAGCAGTATCAGCAGAACCCTTTCTTGCACCGTGCGTACTTATAAAGAATTCGAGCACCGATAGACCTTCACGGAAGTTAGAAAGTATAGGAATTTCTATGGTCTTTCCCGATGGGTCAGCCATAAGACCGCGCATACCAGAAAGTTGTTTCAATTGGTCTTTATTACCCCTCGCTCCTGAATCGACCATGATAAATACGGGGTTGAATGGGTTCTGACCAAGGTATTTATAAGTCTCTTCTTGTACAAGGTCCGTTGCTTTTGTCCAAATCTTGATTGTCTCTTTGTACTTTTCTTCATCACTTAAGAGACCTTCTTCATAAAGTCTTTCTATTTCATCTATCTTTTTCATTGCATCAGCAATAATTTCGTTTTTCTTTGGTGAAATTAAGAAGTCTTTCAAACTTATCGTTAAACCTGAAATTGTTGCGTAGTGGAAACCAAGAGCTTTTATATCATCGAGTAGGTCAGCAGTTCTGTCTATTCCGTGTTTTTTAAATGTTTTGTATACAACATCTTTTATTCCGTTCTTTCCAAANGACTTGTTGTAGTCTTTAAGTTCTGTTGGGAGTATAGAATTGAATATAACTCTACCAAACGTAGTCTTTATAACTTCGTTGTCAATCTTTATAAGTATCGGCTCGTGCAATTTAATGTAACCGAATTCGTATGCAAGTTCCGCTTCTTCTGGACTTGAGAATTTCCATTTAATTTCTTCAGGCTGGACTTTATCATAATTTTTATCTACCATTGTGAGATAGTAAATACCAGCTACAATATCCTTACCAGGCATCGATATTGGCTTTCCGTGTGCCGGTGAAATTATGTTGTATCTTGATAACATCAAGAGTCTTGCTTCTGCTTGTGCTGCCGGTGACAACGGTAGATGGACAGCCATCTGGTCACCATCGAAGTCAGCGTTAAACGGTGGACAGACCAAAGGATGCAACTGTATAGCGTTACCTTCAATCAGTTTTGGTTCAAATGCTTGAATGGACATCCTGTGAAGTGTTGGCGCTCTGTTNAGTAATACAACCCTTCCTTGGATTACTTTTTCGAGTTTTTCCCAGGCTTTTGGATCTTCTCGCTGGAGCTCTTTTCTGTATTTCTTTACTTTTGTTTGTGTTGCTTCCACGTTTTCTTCTNTTGAAAGTTCTGCAATTACGAAAGGTTCAAAGAGTTCGAGTGCCATTTTCTTTGGCAAGCCACACTCATGTATTTTGAGGTGTGGACCAACNACNATNACGGCACGACCTGAATAGTCAACACGCTTACCGAGAAGNTTTCTTCTGAATCGTCCTTTCTTACCNCTAATCAATTCGGTAAGGGATTTGAGCGGTCTTCCATTCCTGTCTGCGTAAGCCTTTCCGATTTTTCCGTTGAATATGAGATTATCGACTGCTTCTTGGAGCATTCGCTTTTCATTTCTGATAATTACTTCTGGAGCATTCATTTCGTACAACCTTCTGAGACGATTGTTTCTCATTAAAACTCTTCTGTAAAGGTCATTCAGATCAGTTGTAGCAAACCTTCCACCGTCAATTTGAATCATAGGTCTAATCTCCGGTGGTACAACTGGCAAAACTTCGAGGACCATCCATTCGGGCTTTGTCCCACTATCTATCAAGTCTTTTACTATTCTTAATTTTTTCAGCAATTTCTTTGCACGTACACTGCTCTTGGGAATATTGTTTAACTCATTTTCAAGTTCAGTTTTCATTACTTCAAGGTCAATCTGTTCGAGCAGTTTCTTTATTGCAGCCGCACCGGTTTCTGCTTCAATCTTACCGGGATATATCGTGCTGTAAGCTTCATAATCTTGCTGAGTAATTATTTGACCTTTTGTTATGCCTGTCTCTTGTGAAGTTTCTGGGTCAATGTAAGTTACGACCATTATTGGTTTATCATTCTCTATTTGTTCTTCAACAACGAACATTCCATGGTAGTATTGAGCGAATAACTTATATTCTTCGGCTGTTAATTTTTCATCTTCGTACAAGAATCTGTCAGCTAAGACGTCTCCAGCTTTAACATTTTCACCATCTTGAACGTATATATATGCGCCTTCAAAGACGGGATAAGATTTCGTTTCGCGGACGTTTTCGATATAAATTGTNCCAGTTGTAATTACTTCGTATGAGCCATTTTCAAGAGGTCTCAGATTGAGATTCTTACTGTATCTTAGAATTCCGGAAACAGGAGCGATTATACTTTGCAAGATCGTTTCTGTTGTAAGTTGTTGTCCCTTCTTTACCTTATCACCATTTTTTACAAGAGGTTTCACACCGTAAGGTAATGTAAAAGTAATCGGTGTGTTTTTACTTGTTGGTAAAGGATTAACTGTGACCGTTTCGGAGAACTGGTCNACCTCAACAGTACCATCAAATGGTGCAAATATCGCATCTACGTGTCTTTCTGATACTATCTCTTCTCCTTGGTTTACAAAATCACCGTCTTTCAGTTTCAGTTCCATTCCACTNTAGACACGTAATTCTGTTCGCGCTACGTTTTTAACATTTATCCAGAAAATATCCCTGTCAGTATGTGTTCTTTCGTGTTTTATTTGTACTTCACCATCAATTTCTGATATCAAGGGAGACCTTGGTTCTTTTACAATATATGCTGGAGAGACTTCAAAGTCCCACCTTTTTGCGTATATCTCGTACTCAGTTTGGTTGAGGATAGACCCCTTAACAAATGGTGTGCTCTTGGGATCCGTTACCACGAGAACTCTTTCGTTGACTCTTCTACTCCCGAAGTAAACAATATTTTCTATGTCTTTAACTGTCATATCGAGCAGTGTAGCGATAACACTTGGTGAATTCTTCAAATACCAAACGTGCGTAACTGGAGCAGCCAATTCAATATGTCCGAATCGGCGTCTTCTTGCATCTTTTGATTCAACTCTAACACCACATTTTTCACAAACCGTACCTTCATACTTTTTACCACTATATTTTCCACAAGCACATTCGTAATCTTTTACAGGTCCAAAGATTCTTTCGCAGAATAGTCCTTCCTTTTCTGGTTTAAAGGTACGGTAATTAATAGTCTCCGCCTTCTTGACTTCACCACTTGACCAGCTTCTAATTATCTCTGGTGATGCGACCGCCACTTTTACCTTTGCAATCTTCCTTTTGAAAGAAGAACTCATTCATTTTCCCTCCTCTTAACGTCGGGTAGACACCGCTGAGAAACCAATTAAAACATGTTCCTGAGTTACATCTTTTCAATATCTATCTCATTTCCGTGNTCATNATAAACGCGAACGTCGAGTGCTAAGCCTTTTAATTCCCTCACAAGAACTTTGAAACTCTCTGGAAGCCCNGGTTCTGGCAAGTTCTTTCCTTTCATGATTGCCTTGTAGACCTCAGTACGTCCTTTGATATCGTCACTTTTAACTGTTAGCATTTCGTTTAGTGTATACGAAGCTCCATACGCTTCGAGTGCCCAAACTTCCATTTCACCAAATCTCTGACCACCAAATTGTGCTTTACCACCAAGTGGTTGTTGNTGTATTAGTGAGTACGGACCTGTTGCCCTTGCGTGTATCTTATCTCTTGCAATGTGAATGAGTTTCATAACGTACATGTATCCAACAAGTACAGGCGAATCAAATTCTTTACCGGTTCTCCCATCTCTTAGTATGACTTTTCCGGAAGGATTCTCTGGATCATCACCGTGGTGAAGATTCAACCGTTCCCTAACTTTGTAAAGTTCAGGTAATATGTCGTCTTCTTTTGCACCGTCGAAAACAGGAGTTGCAAAGTGCCTATTTGTTAATTTTGCAAGCCAGCCGAGTGATGTTTCAAGTACTTGCCCTATATTCATACGTGATGGAACACCCAATGGGCTCAATACCAACTGGACAGGTGTACCATCTGGCAAGAAGGGCATATCTTCTTTTGGAAGTATCATTGATACAACACCTTTGTTACCGTGCCTACCTGCAAGCTTGTCACCAATTTCGAGAGGTTTTCTTGTTGCCAAGTATACTCTCACAAGTGTGTTTACTCCAGGTCCAAGGTCGCCGACTTCTTCTTTGTGGAATACGTGAACACCAATTATTCTTCCCTCAACTCCATGTGGTACTCTCAAAGAAGAATCTTTAACATCTTTACCTTTTTCACCGAAGACAGATCTCATTATCTTCTCTTCAGGACTTGCATCACTTTCACCTTTTGGTGTGACTTTACCAACGAGTATATCTTGGGATGTGAAGTATTTCTGCTTACCAACGTACGCTCCAATTCTAATTATTCCGTTTTCATCAAGATTTCTAAGATTTTCCTTAGAGACGTTTGGTATTTCCGCCGTAATTTCTTCTGGTCCTACCCTTGTCTCACGTGCAGAAGTTTCGTACACTTCAACGTGTACTGAAGTGAAGGCGTCTTCTTCTAANAGTTCCTCGCTAACAAGCATTGCATCTTCAAAGTTGTAACCTTCCCATGGAAGGAAGGCAACAAGTATATTCTTTCCAAGTGCTAATTCACCATTATCGGTTGCAGGGCCATCTGCAATTGGCGTTCCCTTTCTAACAAACTCACCAGCATTTACAATTGGTTTTTGGTTTATAGAAGTATCCTGATTTGATCTTACGTATTTTAATAGTGTATATTCATCAAGAACAGGATTTCCTTTTTTATCATAGATAAGATTTCCATTTTCATCTGTTCTGTGAATAACAATCTTTCTTGCATCAGCCTTTTTTACAACTCCATCGTGCTTTGCGAGTATTACGTGACCAGAATATATTGCCGCTGCGTATTCCATTCCAGTTCCAACGAGTGGAGCTTCAGGTTTTATAAGTGGAACAGCTTGTCTTTGCATGTTGGAACCCATCAATGCACGGTTTGCGTCATCGTGTTCGAGGAATGGGATAAGCGATGTTGTAACACTGACAATCTGTTTTGGTGAAATATCGACAAAGTCAACTTCATCTCTGTGAACGTAAACAATCTTTTCAAGATATCTAACAGGAACTTTTTCTTGAATGATATTTCCTTCATCATCCCTTGCTATTGTTGATGATGCTATTCTGTAATTTTCTTCTTCGTCTGCAGCAAGGTATTCTATTTCATTTGTAATCTTTCCATTAACAACTCTTCTGTATGGCGTAACGAGAAATCCGAAATGATCTATAGTAGCATAGACAGAAAGTGAAGTTATAAGACCTATGTTTCCACCCTCAGGTGTTTCAATTGGACACATTCTACCGTAGTGAGAGTGGTGAACGTCACGGACTTCAAACCTTGCTCTCTCCCTCTTCAAACCACCAGGACCAACAGCTGTTAACCTTCGTTTGTGAGTAAGTTCTGCAATGGGGTTGATTTGATCCATAAATTGAGAAAGCGGATTTGTTGCAAAAAAGCTGTTAAGAGAAGCTATTACATTACGCAAATTTATCAAGCTCGGTATTGAAATTTTATCAAGACTTGTATAAGTCGCGAGCTTTTCCTGGATTTGATGAATTGATTTTGAAAATGCTCTCTCGAATTCTGAACCTATAAGCTCTCCGACAGTCTTAACACGTTTATTTGAAAGGTGATCCTTTGTATCGAGTGTTTCAGGGTGCTTTTCTACCTCAAGGAGCATTCTTACAACGAGAACCATGTCCATTGCTGTTAGTGCATTAGAAGACTCAGTGTACTCAATTTTATCTACACTCTTAGGATTCCTTCCCTCTATTTCAACTAAGTATTTTCTATAAGCACTTGTGAGCTTTTTATTCATCTTGTACCTGCCAACTTCGGTAAGTTCAAATCTTTCTTCATTGAAGTAAAGATTATGCCAATAAGACTTTGCGGCATTGTATCTAAATACTTCACCAGGTCGGAGCTCTTTATATATTTCCATGTAAGCCCTTAATTCACTTATATTTTCTTCTAAAGGCATCTTGAGGCGCTCTTTCAGTTTTGCGTAGGTTTTGTACATATATTTATTAACTACCTTAATTTTTTCTATTCCGTGTTCTCTAAGTATATCAATAAGTGTTGGGGTAAGTACTGAGCCCTTCTCGGCTAATACTTCACCCGATTTTGAGACAACCTTTTCGAGAATGATTATGCCTTCTGATTGTTTTAAAGTATAGTCATCTTCGACATCTACGTATGATGGGAAGAGTGAAAGAATATCGATATCGTTTTGATATCCCAAAGTCTTCAATACAAGGAAGAGATTTAACTTTTTTCTTCTGTCAATTCGCGCATAAAGAGTCTCGTCATTAAGGTTCAGCAAGACTTCAAGCCACACACCTCTGACTGGAAGGAAATGCGCAACGTATATTGGTTTGGAACCAACATTCTTTGTCGGCTCTTCTACAAAATAAACGCCAGGACTTCTTACCAGTTGGCTAACAACAACCCTTTCAACACCGTTTATCACAAACGTCTGATTCTCNGTCATGATTGGATAATTACCAAGACTGACTTCTTCTTCCCTCATTTCCCCGGTGGAGAGGTCTGNTACGCGTACCGTAGCGTAAAATGGTGCAACGTAAGTAAGAAGCCTTTGCTTGCATTCTTCGACGGAGTGTAGTGGTTCACCTACACGGAAATTGACAAAATCAAGACTAAAACCCTTGTCTCTTCTACCCTCAGTCTTTACTGACGTAATAGGGCTAAACTTCTTAAGGATGCGTAGAATACCACTATCCAGTAGTTCTTTAAAAGATTTATGCTGGATTTCTACAAGGTCGGGGACTTCAATGATTTCATCAACTTTGCCGAAGAAATACCTTGTCCTTTTACCAACTTGATAAGTTTTCAACACGATCACCTCTTCCTTAGTGTCGATACGTGAATGGTTGGCTATTACACTTTGCGAGGGGAAAAACAGAGTTGTGACAAAATGAAGGAATCAGCATAATTTACCAAACCGCTGGTATCATCTAAAACTGATTTTTGATTTTCATGAAAATAGACAATAATAGACCAATTATATATTTAACCATAAAAACCCCGCACTGTACAGCTTTGTGCGGGGTTTGATACACAATATTCTTTGTTTGGAAAAATATGTTACTTTATTTCAACTTCTCCACCGACTTCTGTAATCTTCTTCTTGATGTCTTCTGCTTCTTCTTTCTTTACACCCTGTTTGATGAATGCATCTGGAGCGCCGGCTTTTTCTACGAGGTCCTTAGCTTCTTTAAGACCGAGACCTGTAATTTCTCTTACAACCTTGATGACTTCAACTTTCTTTGCACCAAAGCTCTTGAGGAGAACGTCAAATGAATCCTTTTCTTCTGCTGCCGCTGCTGGTGCTGCTGCCGCTGCTACTGGCATAGCTGCCATAACTGGCGCTGCTGCGCTAACGCCAAATCTGTCTTCGAGCATCTTAACGAGTTCTGCGAGTTCTGCAACCGTTAAAGATTCAATAGCTTTTACGAGTTCTTCCAATGTCATAATATACACCTCCTAAGGAATTCTGAAATCTTTCACCGTATGGTATCAAATTACTGCTTTTCTTTTTGCTCTTTAATTGCATTAAGAGCGTACAATACACTTCTAAGCACACCAGAGAGAGAATTGACAAGTCCTCTGATTGGTCCTTGGATACCGCCAACGACCATTGCAAGGAGTTGTTCTCTTGATGGGAGCTTTGAAAGATCCTCGAGCTGTTCTGCACTGAAGAACTTTCTTTCGAGGAACAAACCTTTACATACAGGAATCCCTTTGTTTTCCTTAACGAAGTTGTAGTAAATCTTTATAGCCTCAACAGGGTCTCCTTTCTTAACGTACAAAACAGCCGTTGGTCCAAAGAATGCACCATCACGACCTTCGATGTCATAGCCAGAATTTTTCAAAGCCATTTTAATAAGCGTGTTCTTAACGACTGTTATCCTTGCGGTATCTCCAAACTTTTCCCTAAGTGCTCTTCTCAGCTTTGTCATCTGCGCGACTGACAGACCTTTGAAATCTGAGAAGAGAACCAATGAGGCGTCTTGAAGTTCCTCTGTCAATTCGGCAACCAACTGTTCCTTCTGTGGTCTTCTAAGCACGTCTTCACCTCCCATTTAAAATAAAAAATGCCTCTTTCGAGGCAAGACAGAAGGTTAGAAACACCCAACATACCGACGTGAAATACAACGGTACCAAAGGTGTCTGTCAGGTCGTCCCTTCTGTGCCTCATGCAGGCGCCCATTTGGGCTTTATTTTACCTGCAATCTACGGCAGTAGACATTGGTTATTTTACCAGACCTTGAGGGATTATGGTTGAAATTAGGTTACAATTGGGTAAAATAATACAACCTAATACAACCTAATTGCTTGGTTCAAGATTAAGTTGCGGAGAATAACTTAACCAAACGTCCAGAATTGTTGCTTCNGGTGTCCCTGTGAGCATGTATTTCTCAACGTACAGACCATTTGAATTTATACGAAGTGTCAAGTCGGTGGCTTGAGTCAATTCTTTCAATTGTCTCATATTCCAACCAGTAATATCTGGTAACTTTGTATACTGTTGAGACTTAATTTTCAAGGTATTTTCCTCATATTCTTTTATTTTTAGGACAACCTCTTTGAAAAAAGGTGCAGCAACGATACTGCTCAGCTTTTCGGTTTGTGGCGAATCAACCCAAACCATTATTGTTAGTGGTTCNTCAAGCGTAACTTGTCCAACAAAAACAGCGGTAACATCTTTCTTCATATTCTTTTGGGCAGTACCAGTTTTTCCGAATATTTCGAGCCCTTCTATTTTTGCGTTTATTCCAGTTCCACGTTCGACAACATCCTTAAGCATTTGCTTGACGATTTCAGTAGTCGATCTTGAAAGTATCTTCCTCTGGGTGATTTTTTTTGATTCATCGAGAGTTGGAGTAACATAGTTCCCATCGTTGACTATCGTGTTAAAGGCAGCAAGAAGTTGGATAGGTGTAACACCGATAGATTGACCAATAGCCATAAATGCCCAGTCTGCCTTATACCATTTATCGGGACTATTTAATTTTCCAGGAATTTCATTGCTTAGCTCTATCCCTGTTTCTTTTCCAAATCCAAAAAGTGTGAATATTTCGTAGAGTTTTTCATAACCAAATGTTGATACAATTTTCTTTGCTGTTTCAACTGCGACAACATTGCAAGAGTGGACTAAACCATCATAAAGATTTATATCTTTATGGACTTCAAGGTCTTTAATTTTCAATTCGGAATCTTCAAGTGGTTTTACATATCCNGGGCAGTAATANGGGGTGTTAGGATTTACCAAACCAAGCTCAATAGCTGCAGCAAAAATAATAGGCTTAATTGTAGAACCGGGCTCGATATATCCCATATAGTAGGTAGGCCAATTCTGTGTTGTCANGGCTGCTCGGATCTTTCCCGTTTTGCTTTCCATAGCCAATATTCCGACTTCTGTTGCTTGCTTTTTGATTTTATAATCTTGTGCCAATAAATAGAGTTGCCTTTGCAATTCACTATCTATAGTAATCTGGACATTCTTTCCATTTTCAGGTTCTATTCTTACGGCATTAATCCTTTTTCCAATAATACCAGAATACGTCATTGACACTATACCATTACGCACGGGTCTGAGTATTTTATCGAAATATGCTTCAACACCACTTACGCCGTATCTCTGGTCAGTTTTACCTATTATCATGGAAAGTCCAAAATCAGATAATGCGATGCGCCTTTCCTCAGATTCTATGGATATGAATTTCAAATATTGAACTGGAATTTTCTTAATGGCATCTTCACGCTTATTAACACTACCAAGCCTCAATATCTTGCTTTTATCTAAATCGTTGGTTTTTTCATATACTCCAAAAGCATTGAGTAATTTAATAAAGTCAGGATCTTTCTTAAAAGCATTACCAAAGGTGCCTCTCAAATAGTCCAAATCCAGATAAACAGTGTATACAAGCTCACTGGTAGCGAGCAATCTGCCCCGTGAGTCGTATATATTTCCGCGTAAAGAAGGAATAGTGCTTTTTATGGTGTATTCATTAACATAGATGTTCTTGTAAACCTTTACGTTTAAAAATACTATTATTGTGGATAATAGATAAAAAACAATTTTGTATCGATTGTTTCTAAATGCACTCAATTTACTACATCACGTCCTAAAAGAAGCTTTGATATTTGCATGTTAAGTACTTCTTCTTCTTGCTCCATATGGGAGATATTCTCCCTGTACATCTTTATTTCTTCAGATACCTTGCTTGTTGTGCTGTTGATAAAATAAGTACCAAATATCGAAAGAGCTAAGATAGTAACTGGAACTAAAAACTTGAGAAGAGATAGAAGCTTCCGCTCCTCTTGTACGTTTTGAAGAACCTCATCACTCCGCTTACTTCTTACAAGCGTCATAATATATCCCCCTTTTCGCTCCGCTGAGATTTAAATAAGGATAATAAACTCAACACAACAAAGTGAAGCTAACTAAGCTCCATAACTTCGCTATAGTAACAACAGTAACATAAGAATGATACTTTGTGTTTCTAAACCCTTGTTCTCCGCTAAGGTTTTCTATCAAAAATAAATATCCATAAGAAAAATATTATAAGATTACAATCTTTTTGCTATCCTTAATTTCGCACTACGTGCTCTTGGATTCTCTGCTATCTCTTCAAGAGTTGGTGAAATAAAATCTCCTAAGGGTTCAAGTCTTGGGTCATCTCTATAAGAATGTTTAACCAATCTGTCTTCTAATGAATGGAAAGATATAATTGCAAGTCGGCCATTACTGGAGAGCAAATCCGGTGCAAATGACAAAAACTTTGCTACATTTTCCAACTCTTTGTTTACTTCAATTCGAATTGCTTGGAACGTCTTTGTTGCAAAATGACGCTTTCTATTGTGTATTTCCTTNTATGGTAGNCCTTTTCTTATAGCCTCAACGAGTTCTTTCGTAGTGTGAAGTGGTCTATTTTGNACAATAGAACGTGCTATTCTTCTGGCAAAGTTCTCTTCACCATAATTGTATATAATATCGGCTAATTTTTCTTCAGGGTAGGTGTTAACAACATGGTAGGCAGTTAACTCGCTTTCTAAATTCATGCGCATATCAAGAGGTTCGTCTTGATTAAACGAAAAACCTCTACCTTCCGCTTTGAGTTGGTAGGTAGAAACTCCTAAATCAACAAGCAGCCCATCAATAGTATGGACTTGCAATAGATTCAACAAGACGGGTAATTCAACGTAGGAGAACTTGAAGAGCTGAACATTGGGGTAGGCTTCCAGGTTTCGCTCCGCTATTTGCAACACTTCACTATCGACATCGATTCCTATAACTCTACCGCCTGATTCCAATATCCGCTCCGCTATGGCTTGGGTATGTCCACCCTCTCCTACCGTACAATCCACGTACACCCCGTCCGGCTTCCAAACTAAATTTTCGACAACTTCTCTCAACAAAACCGGGATGTGACGCTCACTGTAAAGCCTATTCATACTTCACTCCGCTCCGCTAAGTTAGAAAAAGACTACTTACATTGTAGAACAAACAACTACAAAAATGCAATTTTTTTAAAAATGTTCTTGTGTTGTAAACTCTTTTGTTTATGCAGATTTTGGACAACATCGTCAATTATACTTAAGTATAGTAAAAGTTAACATAAAATTTATTAAAAAAGCAGGGAAGGACTTCCCTGCTTTTTGAGTATTTTAGTACTACGATTGTTATGTGTATTATGAGCTTTCTTATTTTGTTATTCTTGTCCCAGTCNGACCTTTTAGTGCCTTGTCGAGTACTGACATATCAGTTATCAAGCACTCTTTTCCTGTCGAACTTACAAAATCAATTGCTGCCTCAATTTTTGGGCCCATGCTTCCAGCTGGAAATTGACCTTCTGATAGATACTTTTTAGCTTCTTCTATGGTGAGATGGTCAAGTTGCTTTTCATCTGGCTTTTTGTAATTGATTGCAACTTTTTCAACACCGGTGAGAATGATGAGCATGTCAGCTTCAATTTCCTTTGCCAGAAGTGCACTCGCTCTATCTTTATCTATGACCGCTTCAACACCTCTCAATGTGCCATCTTCTTGTATAACGGGAATTCCACCGCCACCAGCAGCGATAACTATTATGTCCTTTTCAACAAGTGTCTTGATAACTTCCTTCTCAACAATATCGAGTGGAATTGGTGAAGGAACTACTCTTCTCCAACCACGACCGGCATCTTCTTTCATGATCCAACCTTTTTCTTGATGTAATTTCTCAGCTTCTTCTCTTGAATAGAATGGTCCCACAGGTTTTGTTGGTTTTTTAAATCCTTCATCATCTTTGTTTACAATTATCTGTGTAACCAC
>JGI24230J36428_100075_pt1 | contig 17857 bp, 18 predicted proteins | sample YelNats1bottle14_FD_36428 | JGI IMG/M metagenome (IMG submission 36428) | reverse complement strand
ATAGGATACACAAGGGCAAAGTATGGTTTTGATGGTGAAACGTGTGCAGTTCTTTCCTCTATCCATAGCCAATCACCTGATATTGCACTTGGTGTTGATGAAGCAGCAGAATACAAAGACGGAGCAAGAGCAGAAGATGAAATTGAAAAAGTTGGCGCCGGCGACCAAGGAATGATGTTTGGATATGCAACAAACGAAACTGCAGAGCTTATGCCTCTTCCTATTTTACTTGCTCATAAACTGGCAATAAAGCTTGCAGAAGTCAGAAAGAATGGAACTGTTCCATTTCTTAGACCGGATGGAAAAACACAAGTAACCGTTGAATATGATGAAAACGATAAACCTGTAAGAGTTGATACTGTCCTTATATCAACACAACATGAACCTGACGTAACTATCCCAGAGATCAAAGAAGCACTTATAAAGTACGTTATTGACCCAGTTATACCAGAAAACCTTAGAGATGACAAAATGAGAATACTTGTTAACCCAACAGGTAGGTTTGTACTTGGTGGACCATCTGCTGATACTGGATTAACAGGAAGAAAGATAATAGTAGATACGTATGGTGGAGCTATTCCACATGGTGGTGGGGCATTCAGTGGAAAGGACCCAACAAAAGTTGACAGATCAGCACACTATTTTGCAAGATATGTTGCAAAGAACGTTGTCGCCGCAGGTCTTGCTGATAGATTTATGATACAGGTAGCGTATGCAATTGGTGTTGCAAAGCCAGTTTCAATAATGATTAATACATACGGTACCGCAAAAGTTGATGAGGATAAATTGTTGAAGGTAGTTACAGAAGTATTCGATTTTAGACCCGGTGCAATAATCAAAAAGCTAAATCTCTTAAGACCTATTTATAAAAAGACAGCCGCTTATGGTCACTTTGGTAGAAATGATCCAGACTTTACTTGGGAAAAGACCGATATGGTAAAGGAATTACGTGCGGCTTTTAATCTTTAATATTTCTTAAAGAGCGTGTTCTTAAATTGTACCAGGTTACCGTCTACGGACGGCGAATTGATTAAACTACAGAAGAACAGGAGGGAGTTAACGGTATGCCAAACATCAAGTCTGCAGAAAAGAGAGTTAGAGTTTCCGAGAAGAGAAGNGTACTCAACAAGGCTTACAAAACAAGTATGAAGAACAAGATTAAGGCAGTATTGAAAGCCATTGAAGAAGGNAAAACCTTAGAAGAGGTGCAAAAGCTATTNGTTGCCGCACAAAGTGCGATTGACAAGGCTGCCAGAAGGGGAGCAATTCACAAAAACCAAGCAAGCAGGAGGAAATCAAGATTAGCAGCAAAAGTAAAAGCTTATGCTGCTAAANAGCAAGGGGTGTAAAAATGTCGTTCTATTACATCATGGAACTTAATGTAAATGAACAACGTGCCAATTACGCTTTGAAAAATGAAGAACTTAGAAATTTGATCAAATCAAAGAAATGCGAGTTGGCGTATAAAGATGGCGTTCTGTCGGTTAAGTTCCCAGAGAATGAAGACCTCGATGAGGAAGTTATGCATACTTTACTTGATGTTCTAAAAACACCTGTCAGTGCTAAAGAATTTATAGTGGAGAACGGCGAGAAGATTGAAATCTTCTCTGGTAGATTGGATCCGCTCCATCCATTAGGTCAAGTAAAGGAAGAGATCAAGGAAAGAACTATTGAAAGTATCGAAGAGGAAGAAGAAGTTAAACCGCCTTACGAGGAACTGCTTGACGATATTGAAGAAGAGCAAGACGAAGAATAAGACTTAAGACTACTAAGAAATATCATAACGAAAACCCCCAACTTTTTGTTGGGGGTTTTTACTTTTTGGTATTTTATTTGGATTTGTTCATCATATGGTAAATCTTTTTACATAGTCGTTGAGTTGATTTACAGCAGAGGCGAGTTCATCGGAGTAATTCTTTACTTCATTTACTTGTTCAGCCTGATTAGATATTTGTGCTGCCATTTCCTCTATGTCGTGCTCTACCTCTTGCACATTCTTCGTTACTTTATCCATTGCCGCACTTACTTCTTCTGTTGCACCACTTTGTTCTTCAGCTGTTGCTGCCAAGTCCGTGGTCATCTTCGATACTTCCTCTATTTTATTAATCAATACCTTCAGGCTCTCAGTTGCTTCTTTTACTGTACTTACATATCCATCCACCTTTTGACTTACTCCAGTTGTTACTTTTTCGACCTTTCTTGCTTGTTCGCCTATCTTTCCAAGTATTTCAGCAATCTTCTTTGTCGCTTGTCTACTCTCTTCCGCAAGTTTCCTGATTTCATCCGCAACCACAGCAAAACCTCTTCCAGCTTCTCCAGCCCTTGCCGCTTCAATTGCCGCATTCAGTGCAAGCAAGTTAGTCTGTTCAGCTATGCTTGATATTGTATCTACTATTTCGCCTATTTGGTTCGAGAACTTTGTAAGCTCTACTATGGCAGTTAACGATTCACCCATACCACTTCGTATTTCTGAAACTGATTGTTCTACTTCAACCATTCTCTTCGAGACTGTATCAACGTTTTCTCTCATAAGTTCTGCACTTTGCGAGAGTTTTTCAGAATACTTTGCTATGTTTTGGGCACCTGCGGCGATTTCTTCCATACCACTGTTTGCTTCTTCCGTTGCGGCGGCTATGTCCTGTACTTCAAGCGTAGTTTTCTGGACTGTATCTTTTGATGTTAACGCTGCCTCAGCCGAGTTCCTTGCAAGGTCATCGAGCATGAAAGAAACGGAAGACACTTGAGCTCCAAGCTTAATAACCTCACCGACAGTCTGTTTGAAACTGTCAATAAGTATTCTAAAAGCGTGACCAAGTTGAGAAATTTCATCTTTTCCAAGTTGTTCTTCTGAAATCTGGGCAGTTAAATCGTTATTGGCAACTTTTTGGGCAATTTCAACAACATGAGCTATTCTCTTTGTTATACTATCTGTTAAGAAGAGGGCGATAAGAGCTGCTCCAAGTGCAATTATTATTCCAGCAAAGACTCCAGACATGATTATCTTCCTACTAGCTTCTGCGATTTCAGAATATGGTATTATCCCAATCGCAGTTAAGCCGTAGCCATCTATCTTCGAAAGCGGCAAATTTCTTCCCGTTGAAGGTGTAAACAACTGTTCCTTTTGTTTTTGAAAGGATTTCAGCGGCTAATTTCTTTGTGCCCTCCTCTTTTGCAAGGTCAAGTTTTCCTACAAATTCCACCTTAGGATGTGCTACGGTGAGTGTTCCGTAAGCAAGTGCAACGTAACCAGATTTTCCAATCTTTATTTTTGAAACCATCTTTTGCAGTCCATCAATTGGATAAAAACCAACGAGGGTACCTATAACAACGCCACTAAAGTCTTTAACTGCTGATGTAACTACCATAACTGGTTTTCCTTGATATTCGAAAGGCATGTAGATATCGAATTCTTTCTTCCCAGATAAAATAGATTCTATAACATCTTTGGGAAGTTGGATGTTCGTCAAACCATCCTTAGACACTATTCTTTTATCTGGCAGGATAACAAGAACATCGAGGTAACCTTTTTGGTTAAGTGTGCTGAAAGCATTTCTCACTCCCCAACCGAGCTGGGAGATACCGAGTTCGTCGCTGACGTTTGTCATGTAAGGAGAAATTGCACCACTTGTTGAGTATTCAATAAGTGGTTTGACAGATTCATTCAGGTAAACTTCGATATCCTTTTTTACCGAATTCAAAACGAGTGTTTGAATCTGACTTGCTGCATCGCTCACTACTGATGTTGAAACGAGTACGGAGACAAAAACGCTTACGAAAGATGATATAACACCCACTAAAACTAAGGATAATATGAGTTTTGCTCGCAAGCTCATACAAGCACCTCCTTGATTATAATACTCTTAGTTATGTTGAAATTATCACCAAAGAAATCATCACTTGAGGATTTTATAGGAATCTTGGAGTAAAAGTCTTCAATTTTTTCAGAAGTTCTTAACGGTCTTCTAAAATCCAAGGCTACAGAAACAAGCATCGCTTCTATACTTAAAAGTGAGACCAAATTCTCGTATATTCTCCTAAGTTTTCTAACACTATTTGCGCCCATACTCACATGATCTTCCTGATATGCAGATGTTGGTATTGAATCGGAACTTGCAGGGTGCGATAATATTTTATTTTCGTTGCATATTGCTGCTGCTGTATATTGCCAAATCATGTATCCACTATTTAAACCTTCTTCACCACCTGCAAGAAATGGTGGTAATCCTTCATTTACCTTTGGATTGACAAGTCTGTCTATCCTTCTTTCAATCATATTCCCCATGGAGCTTAGTGCGATTGCTAAGTAATCCGCACACAATGCAAGTGGTTCACCATGGAAGTTTCCTCCACTTATAATTTCGTTATCAAATACAAGCGGGTTATCTGTAGCGGAGTTGATCTCTCTTTCAACAACCTCTTTAACCCATTGAATAGTGTCGAGAACGGCACCGTAAACTTGTGGGATAGTACGTAAAGTATACGCATCTTGAACTTTTTCACATCTTCTGTGACTTTCCCTTATTTCACTGCCCTCAAGAAAACTGCGCAACATCTGAGCTATCTTTATCTGACCTGGGTGAGGTCTTGCAAGTTGTATTCTCTCATCGAACGCAGAAGGTGTTCCAAGAAGTACATCAACACTTGAAGCTGCAATTAGCGTTGCTACCTTTATGAGTTTTTCTAAATCATGAATTATCAAAGCCAAGTGGGCTGCCATATATTGTGTACCGTTTATCAGACTCAACCCTTCTTTTTCTTCTAAGTCTATCGGTTGGAAATCTAACTCAGAATTTCGAAAATCGATGGCTTTGCCATCTTTCAGAATCTTTCCTTCACCGATTAGTACCATCGCGATGTGTGATAGAGGTGCCAAATCACCACTCGCACCAACAGAGCCAACTTCAGGGACGGCAGGTGTTATTCTCTTATTTAATAACTCAACGAGTTTCTCAACAACAACTGTTCTCACGCCACTTAAGCCTTTGGAAAGTGCATTGGCACGTATAAGAATCATTGCTCTGACTATGTCTTCTGGTAAATAGTTTCCAATACCTGCTGAATGAGATAAGACAATATTCCTTTGCAATTCCTTCAGCTTTTCCTTAGATATTTTAACATTTGCCAGTGCACCAAAACCGGTATTAACACCATAGATTGGTTGTCCCTTTTCGAGGAATGTTTCAACTATTTCCCTACTCTTTTTCATCTTTTCATAAGATGTTGGTGATATAAATACCTCTGTATTCTTCCGACTTACAAGGTGCACATCTTCTATGGTCAGATGTTCACCATCGATACTAACTTTATGAGCATTACTCATAGCTGACTTCCCCTTACCTTAGTTAAGTGTTTACCTTCAACAAACCGAGCCATTATGTAAAGCAAATCGGATAACCTGTTCAAATACTTTACTATATCTGATCTCACTGCTTCATCCTTAGACAGTCTTACGACAAGTCTTTCAGACCTTCTTGCAACCGTTCTACACACATCAAGATAAGCACTTGGTATAGTTTCTCCTGGTATAACGAATGAGTCAAGTTTCACACTCTCTTCGTAATAATGTACATATTTTGTCAACTTTTCAACATCTTCATCATTTATAAGTCGTACGTACTTCTCACCTTTTGCAAGTTCAGCGGCAACTCTGAATAGGTCCCTTTGGATCTCCTCAATAATTTCACGTTCATAATCAGGTAAGAAGTGTTTGGCAAGTCCAAGAAAAGAATTGAGCTCGTCAACAGTACCATAAGCTTCAACTCTTACATGTGCCTTGGAAATACGCTCTCCATTCGCAAGACTTGTATCCCCAGCGTCTCCCGTTTTTGTAGTAATCGACATGTGTAAACCTCCAATCTCTAATGCCTTTTTCTACTATTATTGATTTTAACATTGAACAATTCAATTTACAAAGTCAGAAAATGAGATTTTCTTGGAATAAAACGATATTATTTTACATTTACACTCTTTCAATCGTTCAGAAGCTTTCCGTAAATAACAGTGTTTTCGAACTTGTCACCAATTCTCAGGTAGCACCTTTTCTTTCCTTCCTCCTCAAAACCCAACTTGATTAAAATTCGCCTCATTGGTAAATTATTTTCAAGTGTTTCTGCTTCTATTCTGAGAGCACCTTTTTCCTTTGCCCATTCCAAGGCAATTTGTGATAATTTCATTCCAAGCCCAAGCCCTCTATGACTCGATACTATTTCTAATCCGAATTCAACAACGTGAGATGTCTTTTTCTTTCCATCTATAAACCATACCCAAAGTTGCCCAACAAGTTCACCTTTGTATTCAGCTACGAGGAACAGTCTTTTTTCCAAATTAATCCAGCTTTTTATCCAATTATTCATTCCATCAAGGGTAATTTCATCTGGTGATGAAAGGACTGTGTCGGTTTCTGAAGCGACAGCTTTCCTCATTAGATATACATTTTCAGCATCTTTCATTGTTACATGCCTAATAATGTAATCTCCAAAATGGATTGGGAATGAAATCATTCACTATCTCCCCTTTTATATTTGATTATGATAATACAATGAAAATAGCCCCAACATGGGTTGGGACTGTCTTTTATCCAGCAGAGCCATCGTTAGGTTTTAGAGATACGATTTCTAAATCAATAAATTGTTTTGCACTCTCTAAGAGTTTAATTGCATCTACAACTGTATCCTTTGGAGCAATAACTTTTAAGAACTCCCCTTCGAAACTTCTTATATTCATAATATTATCTTCTGTTTCAAGCAGATAATTTAAGATATGCACATCTTCTTTTCTCAATTTCACTAAAATATCGTACTCTAAAACTTCTTTAAACACCAAAAACCACCTCTGGTTAGTTAAGTATATTTTACTCTTTTTTGCTTTCGCTAATACTCTCTCCACTCAGTGGACATGGAGCTATAATCTTTCTCGGTTGTGACAAGAAGTCTTTGAATTTTTCAACGACTTCCTTTCCACCTTCCTCAAATAAGAATCTCGCAAAGTCAGAGAATTTGCTTGCAGTGCTCGCACTGAGATTAAAATATATGTTCCAAGCAGCATCGTTTGACTCTTCTTCCGTTAATTGTAGTATCTCGCAAAAGAACACCTTTACTGCGTTGAACCGTGCGTTCTCGGCTATAGCAATCTTTTTTCCCTCAACTGTAAGGGAAATTCCCCCGCGATGTTCGTAGTATATTAACCCAAGTTCTGCAAGTTTCTCCAAAAACTGTTTGGCGGATGGCATCTTTACCTTTAGAAAGTTAGATATTTTCTTTAGTCTCGTCCATCCCATCTCGTTTAATGTCAAATACACTGCGAGCAAATACTTTCTTTCGGTTGAACCGAGCTGGATATCCATATAGTCACCCTCTTTTAATTTTTTAATATTTGAAAGCACTTCTTCCTATGAATTCTCTTATTATCGATGTTCTTGGTATGTCTTCAATATTAGTTATTGGCAAGAAGTAATCGAGAATTTTCAAAAGCCTGTTTGCTTCTGTTGATTCCGGAACATCATCTGGCACAACTGCAAGAAGTGGTTCGGCAAATATCTTTAAAACAGCAAGTTCATAAACAAGTGCGCTGTTAAACATCGCATCCGCATTTTCTTGATAAGGGAATATATTTTTCTCTTCACCACGTCGAACGCTGTCCCACATTCTTAATGTTGCAAGTGCATCATGTCCTCTAAATTTGCTATCCCTTACCATCCTACGTATTAGCCTTACATCAGTTGTGTGTAGCCTGTTCACATTATCAAGGTTCAACTGTGCAAGGGCACTTGCATAGATTTTGAATTTTAGTTCATCTGGTACAAGTTCTGTCAGTTTTGGATTGAGCCCGTGGATACCTTCAACAATAATTATCTGGTCTTTTTCAATCTTTAATTTCGTCCCAACTGGTTCTCTACGACCGAGAACAAAATTAAACTTTGGGATTTCGACTTCTTTACCATTGAATAGGTCGACAAGGTTTTGATTGAACAAATCAACATCGAGAGCTTCCAGAGCTTCAAAGTCGTAATTTCCGTTTTCGTCACGAGGAGTTCGCTCTCTATCAACAAAGTAATCGTCAAGTGAAATTGTTATTGGCTTGAATCCACTTGCTTTTAATTGAACCATTAGACGTTTTGAGAAAGTTGTTTTTCCGCTTGACGATGGACCAGCAATTAAAACTAATCTGACACTTCCTTTTCTCTTTATCTCTTCAGAAATCATTGCTATACGTTTTTCATGGAGAGCTTCCGCAAGTATGATTAAATCAGTTACAGCTCTCTCTCCCTTAGCGATAAGTTCGTTCAAATCACCAACACTGTTTATTTCCATTATTTCGAGCCAACGTGAATATTCCAGAAAAACATTGGAAAGTTTTGGTAATGGTTTGAATTCAGGTACATATATATCCATACCTTGGATTTTTGGAAGTAATAAAACGAATCCCTGTTCGTATTTTACAAGTTCAAACCATCTCAGGTAGCCAGTTGAAGGTGGCATATAACCGTAGAAATAATCGAAGTGTCCATCTGCCTCATAGACCTTTACGGTCTTTTTCTTCCTGTATTTAATGAGTTTTACCTTATCAACCATTTCAGCTGACTCGAAGAGTTGCATCGCTTGACTCTTTGGCAATTCACTTTTCTTAAATCGGTGATTTGCTTCAACCCAATTTTTCATTTCAAGGGCTATATTTTTTACATCTTCTTCGGACAAAGGGATAGGATTATTGTTATCACGTACCTCGCAGTATATACCGTGACCAATTGTATGAAGAACTTTAAGCGTATATTGATTGAACAACTTTCTTACCGCCGCGTGTAAAATGAAGAGAAGACCTCTCTGATAAATTCTCATTCCATCTTGCGAGTCCAAAGTGATGAAATTAACCTCACCGGATTTGTCAATCGGTCTAAAAAGTTCAACAATCGTATTATTAATTCTTGCACCGAGTACGATTTTCTTAGTTTCACATTCGTATTCCTTTGCTATTTCTTCTAATGTACTACCAGATGGTAGTTCGTATGCCTTTTTACCAACATAAATTTTCAACGTCTCCATGAAGAATTCCCTCCTTATACATCTTTAAGACTCTTTCGATATGAAATTACTTTTTCCAAGTTAATTCATAATTTGTTGGATCACAGTGTGTAAAATGTATGTGTACGTCTATCTTTGCAATTTTCTTAATCTCTTCCTTATTTATTTTCTCTTTGAAGGTATGATGCAATTTTATTATTACTTCTGAAACATCTTTTGGTCTATTTAACAATTCATTCAAGAGCCTTTTTAAGACTGTTTCGTGACTTACAATATTACCGGTTCCATAACATATGGGACATTTTATTGTCAAACGCTCATCTAAGGATTTGCTCGTTCTTTTCCTCGTCATTTCAAGTAATCCAAGCTCCGTGAAACCGTAGATTTCAACACGGTTTCTATCTTTTTGAACCTCAGCCTTCATTATTTCAAGAATTCTATTCTTACTTTTTTCGTTGCGCATATCTATAAAATCTATAATTATTATTCCGCCTAAGTTACGTAGCCTCAAGATCCTTGCGATCTCTCTTGCTGCTTCCGCATTAATAAGCTCAGACAGAGCCTCATGACTTTCAGAAGTTGTATAGTGACCAGAATTGACATCAATTACAACCATAGCTTCTGTTTTATCGACGACAATTTCACCACCAGATGGCAGTGGTATGTACCTTTTTAAAACTTTTCTAAGTTCCTCGTTAACTCCAAACCCTTCAAATGTATCGCCTTCTACAACCTTTATTCTTACATTTTTGGCAAATCTTCTAACGATTTCTCTATAAGATGAATCGTTAGTGATTATTTCTTCGATATTTTCTTTCAAGAACTCCCTTAAAATGAAAGAGTCTATGTCTGATTCTTTATGCAACAGTTTAGTCTTCTTTGCTCTTTTGAAATCCTTTACAAGTTTTTCCCACTTTTCAAATAGGACTTTAGCTTCTTCAAAGATGTATTCATCACCAACTTCGCTCGAAGCTGTACGCATTATGAAACCGCAGTTGTATTTTTCGCGTAGCCGGATCCCTACTTCCTTCAATCTTAGTCTATCTTCCTCTAATAGTTTACGTGATATTCCAATACCCTTAGAAAATGGCATAAGAACAAGATATCTTCCTGGAAGACCAATGTTTGTTGTGACTTGCGGTCCTTTTGTATGACCGCCCTCTTTTTTTATTTGAACAAGTATCTTCTGACCTTCTTGGAGTTTTTTTAAACCAAAAAACTCCAAGTATTCAGTTCGGATGTCTTTAAGCCTGAGGAAGCCATTTTCTTCATTTGAAAGTTTAACGAAGGCAGCCTCCAGTGCGGGAACAAATTTCTCTATTCTACCAACAAATATACTCCCTGCAACGCTTTCTTCCTCATCGGGAAAATAGACTTCTATTAACTTACCGTTTTCGAAGAGTGCTGCTTGTGGTTTATCGTCTATCTTGTTGATAACCAAGATCACATTCTACACCTCTATTAAAAAATCAAATACCTTTTAAGTATTCTTGTTGTTCCGTAGAAAGTGTATCAATTTCTATGTTAAGTGATTTCAATTTGAGCTTTGCAACTTCTTTATCGAGTTCTTCAGGATATTCGTATACAATTTTGTCCAACTTACTATAATTCTCAGCAAGGTATAATAATGATAGTGTTTGCAATGCAAAAGAGATATCCATAATCTCAACTGGGTGACCGTCTGCAGCTGCAAGATTTACCAATCTGCCCTGACCTATCACATAAATATCTTTTCCATCAATTTTGTAACATGTAACGTTCTTTCTAATTTCATACTTGTGTGTAGCAAGCTTTTCAAGAGTCTCCATTGGGATTTCAACATTAAAGTGTCCTGCATTTGCAAGTAAAACACCATCTTTAAGCTTTCTTATAATGCTCTGCGATAATACATCCCGAACACCTGTAGCCGTTATTATTATATCCGCCTTTGGTGCGAGTTCTTCTATCTTTCCCACTTCAAATCCGTCCATCAAGGCTTCGACTGCTTTTATTGGATCAACCTCACTTATCATTACCTTTGCTCCAAGACCATTTGCTCGCATCGCTATACCTCTACCACACCATCCATATCCTGCAACGAGAACATTCTTACCGGCAACAAGTAAATTTGTATTTCTCATTATTGAATCCCAAGTGGACTGTCCGGTTCCATAACGGTTGTCGAACATAAATTTCATCTTGGCATTATTAACAGCAATTACTGGAATTTCCAAAATTCCCTGTCTTTGGAGATTTTTTAATCTTCTAACACCTGTTGTTGTCTCTTCCGATACACCTTTAAGATTGTCGAGTACTTCTCGTCTTTGGGTATGAGCTAAGACTGTTAGATCAGCACCATCATCTAAGATTAAATCCGGTTTGTAGTTGAGAATACTGTGGAGAAATGAAAAGTATTCTTCCTCACTTTCCGTACGTTTGGCATGTACGGTTATACCATAATCTGTGAGAGCTTGGGCAACATCATCTTGTGTTGACAATGGATTACAGCCAGTTACAAAAACTTCAGCACCAAGCTTTTTCAAAGTTATTGCCAGATAGGCTGTCTTAGCTTCCAAATGTATCGACATTCCAACTTTAAATCCTGAAAGTGAGAGGTTCATCTTTTGTATTTCATTAAGTAATTTCATATGTTTTGAAACCCATTCTATTTTTTGATGACCTGCATGTTTTTCCACAAATCTGCACTCCTTTCAGATAAAATTACTTACCTACAGCTAAGGATAACTTCTTTTCAATCTTTGTTTTGCCTGCCCAGAAAGTTATTATCAAATCGTAAACGCCTGGATTGTTGAAGGACAATTTTTCAAGTTTTCCCAGGTACGTCTTACCGAATGCAGTACAGTAAAGTCTGCGATTGTTAATCTCAAAATTGTATCCAATCCCTGGGATGCTAAATTGTATTTTATCAACTTTGATGTATCTTTCCCTATTAATTTTGTTTACTACGTACATTCTAACATTTGGCGCTTTGTTAATAAGAATAGGTTCTTCTACTTCTAAACTAAAATCCAAATTTGTTGGAGCTATTTCATGAGCTTTGGCAACGGGAATGAGTGTTCTAACTTCTTTAATACTTCCATCAGAAAGATATAACCTTGCTCCAAGTTCGAAATTTTTGAAGCTTTGAATTTTGAAACTAAACTCTGAATTCACTACGTGAGTATTTGAAGGATAAAGTGTAAATTTCTCATATAGGACCTGTGTTCTTTCACCTTCTTCAAAACTCCACACGATTTTCGAAATCTCAGAGCTTATAGATTTAGATGTTCTATTAATAATGTAAACTTTTGGTTTTACATCTTCCCCGACAAGATAGTATGGTTCTGTAAGAATTCCATATATAACTTCTTCGGAATACGTAAATGTTCGATATACTTCCACTCTTTTACCGTTAACCTTGCATCTTGAATATACTGTATATGTACCATCTTTTAAGTTTGTTAGATAAACTTGATCTTCCAGATTGAATATGAGCCTTTTACTGAGTGCGTTTACAGTCCCTTCCTTAGTATTAGTGTATGTGAATTCGTAGACAGTTGAAGAATCATTATAGATTTTAAAATAGAAATCGCTTATTGTAAATTGCTTGTCTGTCTTTTTGGTATTAACCAAATAGACTTTAGCACCCAATCTATCAGGTGCAATGTATTCGAGCTTTGTTAGCTCGATTGTTAATTGTAGAGAGTCTGTAATATTGGAATATGTTTGAGGGGAAACATTCCTTACAAAGAACAGGAACACAAAGACTAATATGACTATTAAAACATTAAGGAAGAGAAACTTAAAGCTTCTCTTCCTCATGGTTCCATAAACTTGGGCTATCTCTCTTTCTTTCTCTTTTCTATATCTTTCAGGATCAAATGGCAAAAGCTATTCCTCCTCCTCACCAACGATTGCAAGCACCTCTTCAATTGTAGTTTCACCTTTAAGGACTTTATAAAGCCCATCTTGGAACATGCTTATCATTCCATTTTTTCGTGCAGCTCGGTCAAGTTCAAGAGTAGAGGCTCCCTTTTGTATTAAACGTCTCATTTCATCGTTGACTATTAGTACTTCAGCTACAGCCGTTCTTCCTTTATATCCTGAATTATTACAAGCTTGACAACCTTCGCCGACAAATTGCATTGGGCGCATGTCTGGGAATAATTTTTTGGCAATTTCTTTGAATCTCTCTGGAAGTTCTTTTTCAACCTTACACTTACTACACACCTTCCTTACAAGTCTCTGTCCCATGACACCAATCAGTGAAGCGGAAATCAGTGACGGTTCAATACCCATATTTACAAGCCTATCTATTGCACCTGCGGCGGTGTTAGTATGTAATGTTGAGAGCACTAAGTGACCTGTTAGAGAAGCTTCAACAGCAAGCTGTGCAGTTTCCTTATCACGTATTTCACCAACCATTATAATGTCTGGGTCTTGCCTTAAAAATGCCCTTAGATACTTAGCAAAAGTTAAACCTATTTCTGTGTTTACCTGACACTGAGTTATACCTTCAACCGTATATTCGACAGGATCCTCTGCGGTTACTATATTAACATCTTCTGAATTTAAAGAATTAATAACTGCAACGAGTGTGGTTGATTTACCGCTACCGGTAGGTCCAGTAACGAGGATTATTCCATATGGATGTTCTATGAGTTTTTTAATTCTTTCGTAATTGTATGGAGAATAACCAAGGTCCTCAAGTTTCTTCTTTGCCGATGAGACCTTTAATAACCTCATAACAACTTTTTCGCCATGGACAGATGGCATTGTTGAAACACGGAGGTCATACTGTTCTTCGTCCTTCTTAATGAAAAACTTTCCGTCTTGTGGAAGCCTTCTCTCAACAATATCCAATCCGGAGAGAATTTTAATTCTTGAGACAACAGCAGCATGCATATTTCGTGGGTATTCCGTTATTTTCCTGAGAACACCATCAACACGGTACCGAACTACCACATTTTTTCTTTGTGGTTCAATGTGTATATCACTAGCTTCCAGCTCTATTGCATGATTGACAATATTTGAGACCAATTTTACCACAGGAGTATCTTCTTGTTGTTGCGTGTCAGAAGTTACCTGTTGCTCTGCTTCCTCTTGTTGCTGTTGTGCTACTATTTCTCCGATTTCTTCAACCATGATTCCAGAAGTTATGCCGTGCTGTACACTATTGTACAGAGTATCAAAGGTGCTTGGTGGCATGAGACAAAAGTCGATATCTTTACCAAGCTTAAACTTTAATCTCCTTTTAATTACAGGTATATCGTACACATTTGATATACCGACTATTACTTTTCCTTCTCGTTCGTCAATCGGAATAATTCGAAGTTCGCTTATAAGCTCCTTCGGGAAGTTCTTAACGAACTCTTCATTAAGTTTTACCTCACCTACACATGCCTGAATTTCATATTGCTCTGCAAGTGCTTTAACAATGTCATCCCATGTACAGTATCCCATTTGAATTAAGACTTCGCCAAGCGGTTTGTGCAGGTCTTTTTGCATTTGGAGTGCCTGCTCAAGTTCATATGGTCTAATAACTCCCTTTTCTAACAGCACATCCCCCAATTTCATTATCTTCTTTTCCAAATAAACCACCTCTTCTTTTGAAGGCACTATAATTATTCAGTATGTCTACCTTTATCCAATCCATATTTGTAAATTGACGGAATATCATTTTCATTCTTTGTTTCATCTATATCGAACCTGGTGGCGATAACGGTGACTCTCATTTCATCATCCGATAGTTCATCATCAATTACCATTCCAAATTTCATATCTGCATCCTCGCTACACGTCTGTTTGACAATCATTGCTGCTTCTTGCATTTCCTGTAGAGTTGCATTTCTTGGAGCAGAGATATTCAGAATTATTGACCTTGCGTTCTCAATTGGATAATCGAGGAACTTGTTATCAAGTGCACGTCTTGCAGCATCGTATACACGCTTCTCGCCTTTTCCAACACCAATTCCAAGCATTGCATTACCTGCATTTCTCATAACGGATTCAACATCGGCAAAATCAAGGTTTATGTATCCCCGTTTCATGATCAAATCCGAAATTCCTCTTACACCTTGGTGGAGTATTTCGTCGGCTGTTGAAAAAGCGTCTACAATTGTTGTAGACGGTGAAAGTTGTTCAAGGAGTTTATTGTTACTGATTTTTATGAGTGTATCTACCTTACCTGTTATGCGCTTTACACCGTCAAGTGCAACGTTCCATCTTGGTGTGCCTTCAAAAAAGAAAGGCATTGTAATTATCGCAACTGTTAATATACCAAGGTTCTTGGCGATTTCCGCTATCACAGGAGCAGCACCAGTTCCGGTACCACCACCAAATCCAGCTGTTATGAAAAGCATATCAGTGCCATGTAGTATTTCTTCCAGTTTCTTTCTATCTTCCAGTGCTGCTTCCTCACCTATCTTTGGATTTCCACCTGCTCCAAGTCCTTTTGTCAACTTCTCGCCAATTTGTACTGTTATATCCGCTTTACTTACATCAAGAACTTGTGCATCGGTATTTACTGAAATTAACGTTACACCTTTGAGTCCCATCTCTGCCATCCTATTGATTGCATTACATCCAGCTCCCCCAACCCCTATTACCTTAAGTACTGGCACTCCAGGAATTCTTTCGATTTCTCTCTGTTTGGTTTCCTTTTCTATCATAAATGGCATATGCCTACCTCCCCACAATTCTATCCAAATATCTTACCGAATGTTTCGGAAAGTTTCTTGAAAAATCCTCCACTGGGTAATCGTTTCTGACGCCTTTCGCCAGTTATCGGAGCGTACATACTTTGTTCTTTTTGGTATACGATTATGTTACCAAAAGTTGCACCGTAAATTGGGGAGAAGACGTTTAATTCATCCCCGTCAGCTTTGAAAAGCTCACTCTCTGCTACTGTACCAATTCTCACAGGACACTTAAATATTTCACTTGCAAGTGATTCAATTCTCTGGAGCATAGCTCCACCACCAGTTAGTACTATACCTCCAGGTATTCCCACATTTCCAAACTCCTCGTATTTAGTGGTATAATCTTTGTACAATTGCTTTACCTTCATAAATATTTCACGCATTCTTGCGTAGATTATCCTGGATAAATATTCTTTATCAGTTCTTTGAGTACTCCTTCCATCGAGTCCTCTGTATTCTACAGGTGTCGGTTCTACATCCATGTACGTTGCAACCCCATACGTTCTTAAAAGCCTTTCAGCTTCTTGTAAAGAAGTTTTCAAGACAATAGCTATATCCTTCAGAACGTTTTTCATCGATATATCAATTCTGGACATCTCTACGGGTGAGCTACCGTAATAAAGTGTTACAGTGGTAGAATTATATCCCAAGTCGACATGCATTACACCTCTGTCTCTTTCAACATTTGATAGCACAGCTTCTGCATTCGAGACAAAAGATATGTAATATTCTGCTTCTCCAAGAATATCTTTTGTTGCATACTCTACAACATTTCTGTATTTTTCTAACCCCATAACAACTGTATATATTCCTGCAACCTTCCGAGCTTTCATACCAACTGGATTAACAACTATCTTATTATCGTCTAACACGAATTTTTTAACAAATAGGTGTAGTGAATTTCTCTCGTTGTTTGGAAAGAGATCCGAAAGCAGATTATCTGTCAATTTTGTGACGTGCTCTTCTGTTACATAACTTTCTTCTTTTTCGTTCAGAATCAGCTCTTCGGTTACTTCTGTAAGCATAAATTCTCCACAACTTGAAGAAACTAAAAGCTCGCCCCTAAGTTCTTTCCCCACCTGCTGCTCTAAATCTTCAATAATTTGATTCATCGATTCATTTAAGGCGACCACATCTTTTATTTCTCCATTTTCTATGCCTCGCGTCTTCACGTTAGAAAACGCCAACACGTTCCCGTACCCCTCACTAAAGTCCACGACAATACCTTTAATACTGTCACTTCCAATGTCTAAGGATATTATCTCATGAGATTTAGGCATCTCGTTCACCCCTTTATTTTATAGATTTTACCATTTTTGAATAAGTAGGTCTTCTCTGAATCTAAATACTGCCATGTTAGTACTAATGTATTCAAACATGATTGGATGTCACCAAGCTCAGTTAAATATACCAACGCAGAATTATACGTTACGATATACTTATATTTAAGGTTAATTTCAAAAATACCTTCAGGTATTCTCAGAGGTATATAAGGCAACAGATTCCCCTGAATGGTACCATTCTCGATATTAATATCTATACCCGCGACAAATGGTCCCGGTTCTAATGTGTTTGCACTACAAACGTCATATATCTTTCCTTCTGTATTGACTTTCCAAAACCTATCTTCATAGTATATGGAGAACCAGTAAGCAGGTTCACCATATTGGATAATTGATGTACTTTTATGTTTTGGATATACTGAAAATAAGAGCATAAGTATATATATTATAAGAACAATTACGTACCGCTTTACCATATTATTACCTCTGTTTACGATGTTTTATCTAATATTGAAAGTAACGAATCGATACAAAAAACTACTCTGCCTTTCAGAATTTTTTAAGTGTCATTGTACTGATAATGGGCTATTTTTGAAAATTCTCTACTTTATATTTTACCATAATTTCCACAATTAGGTGAAGAAATTTTTCAAAACTTTGTTATAATTTTTATAATAGGATAGGTGATTTAAACTAACGACAGGGGAGGGAAAGTATTGTGAAGTTGATTAATTTCAGAATAGTTCTCTTTTTCTTAATCTTTTTTTCCATTGGTCATATAGTTTTTTCAGCTACGGTATTTTTCAAAGATGGTAATACTGTATCTGGTTCCATTGTTAGTTTGAATTCAGACAAGGTGATTGTAGATACTATTCTG
>JGI24230J36428_100049_pt1 | contig 22253 bp, 19 predicted proteins | sample YelNats1bottle14_FD_36428 | JGI IMG/M metagenome (IMG submission 36428) | reverse complement strand
AAAAACTTGGCTTAGCTATCCAGGATCCAAAATCCTTTGCTTATTTCAGTCCATATATTATGTATGATGGAAGACTCTCTGACACAATAGTATATCTTTCAGGAGGTCTTAAGAACTTTGTTTTTGACCTCTTCAACGGTAACAGACTGACTGGAAATGCTGATTCAACACTTAAGCTTCAAACTGATGGATATGTTAATTCGATCGAAAAGAGTTGGAGTCCAACGTATCAAACAAGATACAACTTTAATCTCTCCAATAACAATTTGAAATACAATTTGCTTTTTAGCGGCAATGTGACCAATAATGCGGAAAACAGATTGTTCAATTACGTCTATCAGTTGCCATTTAGTTGGAAGTATGATCTTTTCTCCACTACTTTCAATTATACTTTCAACATAAAAGGTGTATCTAATATTACACCATCATCGAGCAGTTCATCGGTTGGAATGACCGATAAGTATGTTTTAGAAACAAACTATAATGTTGGTCCGTTCAAGATTTCTGGTATATGGGAACAGGTCTACTCTTTTTTGGATGAGCCTGAAAGTAGCAGTAAGAACTCGCTTAAATTGACGGCAAATATTAATTCTTCAAATCTAACCCTTAACTTAGTGAGGGGGTTCGATTTCTTAACAGGAAAGACACTGCAAGATGTGTACAATCTTAAGTATACAAATCAAGTTGGCAATATAAACTTTACTGGTTCACTTTCGACAACATATGATAATACTCAAAAAAAGCTTGGAGCTGAAAATGTACTCTTCAATATTGGGCTTAAAGATGTTAATACAAACTATACTCTGCAATTTACAATTCTACCAGGTAATCCAGTTTTGACATACATACACACTTTGAAATACTCAAACTTAAGTACTACCATTTACCAAGAGAATGATTTTATCAAAAGAGCATTGATTTCTGGTTCTTTTGATATGTTCGATTACAGTGCTAAGGTAAGTGCGAATTACAGTGTTGCATCGAAAGTTGCAGAGCCAAACTGGAGCCTTTCCTATACAATGGAGAGAAAAGACGAGAAATACGCTTTTTCATACAACACGGATAACAGAAAAACATATATTCTTGAGGCAAGTTCAAAGGTAATCGATCCAAACATCTTATTGAAGGTGAGGTATAATCCTTCAAACTCTACATTCGAAAGCATTAGTTTAACGCTCGATAAATCACTACATTGCTGGCACTTATTGTTTGGATTAGACTTATCTCAAAAACAGACAACCAATATCTTTGATTTCATAGACAAAGTAACAGTAAAATTCTATCTTACTGATATACAGGACATTTACTTCTTTTTTGATCCAAAAGCTGGACAGTTCCAGTTTAGTGGGATGTGATTCTTTCGTGAAAACGGATAGTAAAATTACTGAAGCACTTTACAAGAGGTTCAAACAAATAATTGATGAATATGCACCACATTATCGTTCTTTTCTTTTAGCTGTTTCGGGTGGTGTTGATTCGATTACGATGTTAGACCTCTTTAAGAGACTACGTTCGCAAAGTAACGACATAAGGATAGGAGTTGCTACATACAATCACAAACTTCGCCCGGAAGCTGACAAAGAAGTCGAATTTGTAAGAGATATATGCATTTGTGAAAATATACCTTTTTACACAGATTCAGGAAATGTTATTGAATATGCAAGACTCAACAAGCTTTCAACAGAAGAAGCAGCAAGGGAGTTGAGGTACAGTTTTCTTGAAGCAACACTCAAGGAACATTCTTACGAATTAATCGTTACGGCTCATAACGCAAACGATTTGTTAGAAACAATGATTCTTAGATTTGCAAAAGGTACGGGACCATTTGGACTCGCTGGTTTAAAGGTAATGACTAAGAACCGTTTTAGACCACTATTATTCTTTACAAGGCACGAGATAGAGGAATATGCGCGAATTAGAAATCTAAGGTATGCTGTAGATTTGTCAAACTTTAATGAGAACTACGAAAGAAACTTTATAAGGCTCAGTGTTGTACCACTGCTTCGTAGAATCAATCCGAGAATCGAGCATGCAGCAATCTCCCTTGCACAGAGTACATGGCACCTTGATAACTTTGTTGAAAAAAATCTTGCAAATGTCCAGAAATACCTTGTCGGAAGTAGATTAATCTTCAAACTTGACAAAGATAGTTTTCTACAAAAGGAACAGATAAGAAGGACCGCTCTTGAATTTTTCGGAAGACCAATAGATAAGGAAAAAATCGACAGGTTTTCAAATTCCAAGTCCAAGTCATACAAAGTGTCTTTTTGGGGTAACTTAGGTATAGAAGTCTCCCATGGATGGGTAATGATGGGCGATATCAAGAATTACGAAAATTATTGTTATGACTTTATTATAACATCCGAGGATGGAAATGTTATTATTCGACCAAAAGATGAAATAGAAGTTAGTGGATACTTTATCAAATTTGAAGTTAGTGGTATAATTCTTTCAGCAGGTTACAATGTTACTGGTTTTAAAATTAGAAATTGGATAGAAGGTGACAGGACTTATGAAGGTAAGAAGCTAAAGGATATTTTCAATGACAAGAAAGTGCCAACATTTTTGCGAAGGCTTGTGCCATTAGTTGTTATTGATGAAAGGGTAGTTTATGTTCCTGATATTTACAAATCTCGGTTTCTTGAGAACATCGGACTTAGGATAGTTTCGAAAGGAGGTATTAATTTTGAATCGTAACATAGGCTCTATTATATTCTTTATACTCGTTGCTTTATCCTTATTCTGGATATATGAAGGTATCGTAGGTTCCAAAGGTATTGTGGAAATAAATATGAGTTACAGTGATTTTGTGAAAAGGCTTGGTAATGGTGAAACAGATATCGCAAAGGTTAAAATCAAAGACGATGGTAACATTGGAGTTGAAACGAAGANTGGTAAGCTTTATTCTGTTTACGCCCCGTGGTTTAGGTACGATATTGAAAAGATTAACATGCTTGTGGAATACGGTGTTATTGTCGAAGGTGAAAGAAGTGTAGACAGTAGTTTTTGGGTTAACGTAATTGGTAATGTTGCAATATTTATAATTACTCTTGTACTTTTTGCATTTATCATTCGTGGACTTGGTAGAGGTAATAATCAGGCATTTACATTTACTAAAAGCCGTGCGGAAAAGGTTGGACCAAACAAGATAAAGGTAACTTTTAAGGATGTTGCTGGTGTTGATGAGGCTGTTGAGGAACTCAAAGAGACCGTTGATTTTTTGAAAAACCCAGGAAAGTTTGCAAAAATAGGTGCGAGGATGCCTAAGGGTATATTACTCGTTGGACCAGGAACAGGTAAGACATTACTCGCACGTGCTGTTGCTGGTGAAGCAAATGTACCATTCTTTCACATAAGTGGTTCTGATTTTGTTGAATTATTTGTTGGCGTTGGTGCTGCACGCGTTAGAGACCTTTTCGAACAGGCAAAGTCAAGTTCACCGTGCATTGTTTTTATAGATGAAATCGATGCTGTTGGAAGACACAGAGGTGCTGGACTTGGCGGTGGACACGATGAAAGAGAGCAGACACTTAATCAATTGCTCGTTGAGATGGATGGTTTTGATATAAATCAGGGAATAGTTGTAATGGCTGCAACCAACAGACCAGATATACTTGATCCAGCCCTACTTAGACCAGGAAGGTTTGATAAAAAGGTTGTTGTTGATCCACCTGATGTAAAAGGTAGAGAGGCTATATTAAAGATTCATCTACGTAATAAACCCATTGATAAAGATGTTGATGTTGGCATCTTGGCAAAGAGAACAACAGGATTTGTTGGAGCAGACCTTGAAAACTTAGTTAATGAGGCAGCTCTGCTTGCTGCACGTGATGGTAGAAATGTAATCAAAATGGATGATTTTGAAGAAGCAATAGACAGAGTAATTGCGGGTCCCGCGCGTAAGTCAAGGATAGTTTCAGAAAAGCAAAAGAAGATAGTAGCTTATCATGAAGTTGGTCATGCAATTATAGGTTCGTCTTTACCAAATGCTGATCCAGTTCACAGAATATCTATAACACCACGTGGATATGCTGCGCTGGGTTATACGTTGCACCTCCCAGCTGAAGATAAGTATCTTGTAAGTAAGAATGAACTGCTTGATAACATAACAACACTGCTTGGCGGAAGGGCAGCTGAAGAGTTAGTTTTTGGGGATTTTACAAGCGGTGCCGCAAACGACATCGAACGTGCCACAGAGATTGCTCGTAAGATGGTTTGTGAGTACGGTATGAGCGAAAATTTTGGACCTTTAGCTTGGGGTAAGACAGAGCAGGAAGTTTTCCTTGGTAAAGAGCTTACACGTATGAGAAATTATAGCGAAGATNTTGCNAGATTGATAGATCAGGAAATTCAAAAGATAATATCAACTTGCTACAACCGGGCAAAAGAGATACTTGAAAAGAACAGGGCAAAGATGGAGCAAATAGTTGCCGTACTACTTGAAAGGGAAGTTATGAGTGGTGAAGAGCTCAGAGCAATGCTCAATGGAAACGATGAAGCACTTCAGATGAATTAAAAAGGCAGGCATTTTTGGGGGGATAAGCATGGAACGATTCGAAAATCTNGTNGGGTTGAATAAATCATTTGAATTATCTACNGATGAAAGTATGGTNTGGGATGAAGACAGTGAGCTTTCATATCTTCATTTGGTATCTACATCATCGCTTATAAGAGAAGTGAGTGCTGCAACNTTTGACTTTATGAACAATTACTTAACCGAAGAAGAGACATCAATACTAACAAGTGTTCAAATCGAACACTTAAAACCTGTCGTCGTTGGTGAACAACTCGTAGTAGGTATAAGGATTTCAGAAGTAGCAAATAATCGTATAATTTTCAGAGCGATGATTATGAGGGAATCTGAAAAAGTTGCCGAGGTAGTTTTGACACGTGTCGTAGTATCAAAGAGTTATTTGCGGNGGAAAGCGTTGGAAAACATATGAGAAGACCTCGTNATGAAGAATCTTTCAAGGAATACAGTTTCGTACTTCGTTACAGAAAAGATGAAAAAATGATAGAAAAACGTGAAATAGGGGGCAACCTTGGGAGGGTTGCCCTCATTTTCCCAAATTCGTATAGCGTTGCCAGTGGTTCCTTAGCATGGAGCTGGATACAAACACTACTATTTCGAAGAGGGCTGAACGTTCAAAGATTCTTCTATGAGAAATGGTTCAGACGTTTCTACTCGATGGAAGAACAAATTCCAATCGATGAGTTCCCAGTATGGCTCTTTACTTTCCAATTTGAAAACGATTTGCTGAATATTGCCGATATCCTTAGAAAGAAAGGTATACCAATAGCAGCGCGCGAGCGATTCAGTTACCACCCGATTGTAATTATTGGTGGACCTGTGACATTATTCAACCATCGTATTGTTGAAGAAATCGCAGATTTTGTCTTTATTGGTGATTTGGAGTGTTCTATAGAGGAATTCACAGCAGCCCTAATGCACAATGATAAGGAGAGTATTGTCAATGGATTACTTAGAATTAACCAGATATACTCCTCAAAGTACAACAAAAGCGAATTCTCAAACTGCATAGGACAACTTCAGCCAGTGCCTGTGGCACATTATACAACTTCGCATTCACCTTACAAAAATAAGGTGCTGATAGAAATTGGCAGAGGTTGTATCCGAAGATGCGCGTTTTGCGTGACTGGGTATACGAAAAAGCCTGTGAAATTTGCTAAAGTAGATGATGTAATAGCAATACTTGAAGAGAACAAAGATAAGGAATTCGGATTTATTAGTGCTACTATAACGGGTTATCCATATCTTGACAAATTACTTGACTATCTTGAAAACGAAAACATTAGATTCTCGGTCTCTTCGATGAGAGTTGATGGTCTAAATGAAAGATTGTTAAGACTTCTAAAAGAAACGGATCACCGTTCTTTTACAATAGCACCAGAAGGCATTTCACAAAAGATGAGAGAAATAATGCTTAAAGACCTCTCAACTGAGCAAATTGTACGCGGACTTGAACTGGGAAACAGTGTAGGATTTCAGCATGTAAAACTCTACTATATTATCGGTCTTGAGGAAGAAGATACATCAGATTATGAGGAATTTTACGACTTTTTAAAAATGGTAGTGAAGATGGGCTATAAAGAAATAACTGTAAGTATTAATCCATTAGTACCAAAGTTATCTACGCCATTTTCAAATAGAAGAATGATAGAAAAGAAAGAGTATGAAGAGCGAGCAACATTTATAAGAAAGAATATTCCAAAGAGCGTGAAAGTGAATTTTGAAAGCTACAAGGAAAGCCGAATTCAGTACGAAATATCACATCTTAAAGCCCAAGAAAGCCTTGATTATATAAATGAAAAGCTTAAGTAATACTGTAGATTAAAAAAATGGGACCTGGAAGGTCCCTTGTTTTAATCATTTAATCATTTTCATTATCGTGCTTTTTCTTTTTTTCTTTTAGGATTAGAAAAATCAGCACTACACCAGTAAAGAACATCAAGACAATATTCATGTAAAACTCTACGGATTTTACATCTTTTCCAAGGTAGTATATTAGAACAAAAATTTCAAGAAGAAATGCCCAAGTAAAGACTGTTAAAACTCCCCTTGTAAACATATCACAAACCTTCCAACTTTCTGTAAAGTTTTGGGATGCTTTCAACGAGTATCTTTGAATACTCATGTTGTGGTTCAAGAACGACCTTATCTGGATGACCTTGCTCAACGATTTCTCCATCTTTCATAACAATAATATTATCTGACACGTAGTATGCTAAACCAAGGTCATGTGTAATGAACATAATTGAAGTTCCTTGAGCTTCCTTCAATTCTTCAAGTAGTTGTATTATTCCACCTCTACTTGATGCATCTATCATTGAAGTAGGTTCATCTGCAACAATGAATAATGGTCTTAAAAGCCAACATCTTGCAATCATTATCCTCTGTTTCTGACCGCCCGAAATTTGGTGTGGGTATTTGCCGAGAATGTCCTTAGGGTCAATTCCAACTCTGAAGAGTGATTCTTTAATCATTTCAAGTGCTTCACTCTTATTCGACGGTTTCTTTTCTAAAAGATTGATAGCCTGCCANAGAGTTCTTTCTACAGGATAGAAAGGATTGTAACTTGCAAATGGGTCCTGAAAGATAGCATGGACCTGTCTTCTAAATCTTTTGAGATCTTCCTGCCCTTTCAAATCTTTCCATATATCCTTACCTTCAAACAGAATTCTTCCGTCAGTTGGCTTGATGAGTCTTAGAATCATCTTTGCTGTCGTTGTCTTACCGGAACCACTTTCACCGACTANAGAAACGATTTCTCTCTCNTTGACAGAGAAAGACACTTTTTTAACGGCGTCCACATATCTTTTAGATAAGAAACCCATTGAAAATCTCTTCGTCAAGTTTTCTACTACAAGTCTGCTCATGATTTCGCCTCCTGATAGAGGAAACAAGCTACCTTNTTACCTTTTTCTGGTTCGGTTAATGGTGGTTCCTTTTCCTTGCAAATATCCATTGCAAACGGACATCTTGGATGGAATCTACAACCACTTGGTGGATTTATGAGATTAGCTGGTGCACCTGGAATTACCGTAATACCTCTCTTTCTAATCTCAGGCTCCGGTGTAAGGACCGAATTGAATAAACCTTGCGTATAAGGATGGAGTGGTTTTTCCAGCATCTTCTCCATATCTGAAAACTCTGCTATTCTACCTGCATACATTACGAGCATTCTGTCAGCTATTTGACGTATTGTAGCAATGTCATGAGTTATGAATATTATACTCTTTACTATTCCTCTCCTCTTCAAATCCATTAAGACTTGGAGTAGAACTTTCTGGTTAACAACATCAAGTGCGGATGTGGGTTCGTCCGCAACAAGGAGTCGAGGATTTAAAAGCGTTGCAATAGCAACAACAGCGCGCTGCCGCATACCGCCACTTAGTTCAAAAGGATATCTCTTTAACCAATGTGCTTTTAGACCAACCTGTTCAAATCTTTCTTCNGCTTTTTTTATGAGTTCTGAAGGTTCTATNCTATGAGACTGTGCAAGATGCTCAACGTATTTTGACATTCTAATAGTTGGCATTAGCGCATTCATAGCACTCTGAGGAATAATGGTTATATCACTTCCCCAAAATTTTCTTTTTACTTCTTCACGTGACATTGCTGATATCTCTTCGTACTTACCGTTAACTTTAAGAAGGACCTTACCTTCTATGAGAGTGAGCGGTTTAATCATATTCATGAATATAAGATTTGATAAGGTAGTTTTTCCGGAACCAGATTCACCTACAACACCGACAACCTCATCTTCGTATATTTCAAAAGAAACACCGTCAACAGCTTTTACAGAAGCCTTTTCAAGTTTATAGTAAGCTTTTGCATTTTCAACTTTCAATAATATTTCTTTCACTTGTTATTCCTCCCTCAGGCGCGGATTGAAGACTTCGTCCATTGTTGTGCTAATAACCATTAGCGAAGCAGTAACAGCAACGATGGCGACTCCAGGCGGTACGAACCACCACCACAGTCCTCTCCTCATTGCATCCATGAGAACTGCCCATTGCAACATTAGACCCAATGATATTCCTTGGGTAGGTCCAAGACCTATCAAGCTCAGTCCTGCTTCTCCCATTATTCCACCGTTAATGAAAAGCACAAAGGACATGAAAGCATAAGTTGCAATGGTGGGTAAGAGGTCCTCTATCACCAATTTCAGGTCTGAATATCCAGCCATGATGGATAAATACACGTATTCTCTCGACATAATACTCATTAGTTGGGCTCTAATCGCTCTTGCATACCATGGCCACTGGAATAATCCCAGAATGAGTGCCACAACTTCCATATTTCTCACCCTTAAGTAGCTTGCTATAAGAATAGCTATCAATACAGATGGAGTTGTAAGTACGATGTTGGTGAATGCTGATAGAATATCATCTGTTATTCCTCTTTTTACAGCTGATAAACTTCCAACAAGTGTTCCAATAATTAACGAAATTATAGCTGCAAGAAAACCAATGTAAAGTGAAGAACGAATTCCGTGNAGTAGTTGTGCCAGAATGTCTCTACCATATGTATCAGTTCCAAGTGGATGTCTTGAAGATGGACCTTGTTCAATATCCCAAGTTGAGTCTGTTGGGTTTACTTTGTAGAAGGTTGGTCCGAGAATTCCAAGTAACAGGAATATTAGGAATATCGAAATACCAAAAACGAATTTTTTATTCTTTAACAGCGGTCTTATCATTGTCGAAAACATGCTCATTCCCCCTGACCAAGTCTAATCCTTGGATCTATCAAAGCATACATGAAATCCATGATAAAGTTTGCCAAGTAGATTGATGCTATAAGAATTATGAATATACCTTGTATCATTGGATAATCAAGTGTNGTTAAAGCCTTGAAAAGCAAATAACCTGTTCCAGGGTAGTTAAAAACTATTTCCGTTATCAATGCACCACCTAACACTCCACCTAAGCTTAACGCGAGTCCTGTTATCTGGGGTAGTATGGAATTCTTAAATGCATACTTGTAGATTCTTTTATCACTCATACCAAGGTATTCTGAGAAAAANGCATAATCGCTACCAAGTTCGTAAACGACCATAACTCGCATTCCAATTGCCCAACCACCCATTGCGGAAATAACGATCGATAAGAATGGCATTATGTAATGTTTTAGTGCGTCAAGAAAGAATTCCAAACTGAAGCTTGGGATAGTTCCTAGTGAGTAAGCTCCTTGGACTGGTAACCATCCCAATTTTACTCCGAATAGATATATAAGAATCATTCCGAGCCAATAATATGGAACTTGCGAAAGGACCATTGAAGTTGTTAAAACCCACTTATCTACCCAAGTATTTCTTCGATAAGCAGCTATTGCTCCGAGAGTATTACCAAGCCACCAAGCAGTCAGTGTTGCCGGTAATAGAAGAATCAAAGTCCAAGGGATAACCGGTACAATTAGATCAACGACCTTTCTTGGATAATAAGTTATTGAAGTACCAAGGTCTCCTTTCAGTGCTCTTCCAACAAACTCAACATATTGTACAATAGCGGGTTTTCCTACACCAAACTGATCCATCAATGTCTTCTCAGCAGCCCTTATTGCTTCAGGATTTGCCTGTGCAACTTGGGACAAATTTGCAAGGATTTGTGAAAGTGGATTACCGGGAATTGCTCTTGGAAGTATAAAAACGATTGTTGTCGCAATTACATAAGTTAGTAGAAGAAAGAAAAAACGTCTCAAAAGAAACTTAAGCATAGGTTTAAAGCTCATCTCTTTTCCCACTCCTTGTGAGGTTTTTGTAAAACCGGTCCCACATACGGGGACCGGAATTTTATGCCTTAAGTATTATTTCTTCTTTGCACCTGCAGCTGCCAAGTCATCGAATATTTTTGATGTCGGTATACCAAGACCACCTTTGTCGTTTGTTTCTAACCACTTAGGAGCTGGTTGTGGATTCTTTGCTGGAGAGATTACAAAGAGAACAGGCCATGTATCTGCATGGAATGGAGCAGGTCTGAACCAATACGGTTTATCCTGATTTGGCCAGTTAACCCAGTATTTTGTTGAGTATTCATACCAGTGAGCACCGTAGAATGCAGGAATTACCGGCATATCCTTAGCAATTATCTCTTGAATTCTCATGTATGCATTTTTTCTTGTTTTTGAATCCAATGTAGAAACAGCTGTATCAAGAAGTTTTACAATTTCATCGTTATCATACCTCTCCCAATCTCCTGCCCAAGTAACTTCACCTACTGGTGCTGAAAGTCTCTTGTCGAGAACGAATCTGTATATATTGAATGGGTGGTCGAAGCTCGGTCCAACACTCCAAGAAAGTATCATGTCAAATGTACCCTTTGTCATTCTATCTGCCCAAACTGAGAAGTCTGGAAATTCTGTTGTGACTTCAATACCTATACTCTTTAAGTTCTTTGCAATCATCTCGCACATCATCATCCAGTCTGTCCAACCGTATGGGACGGATATAGTGTAAGTAAGCTTCTTACCATCAGGTCCAACTCTTACACCGTCTTTGCCAACTTTGTATCCCGCATCATCAAGTATCTTCTTTGCCTTTTCTAAGTCGAAATCCGGTCTTCCATCTNCTGTTCCAAAGGTCTTTTTCCACAAGTCGTAGTTTATGTATTGTTTATTTGGTTCAAAGAAGTCTATGACNTATGAAGGATGTGCCTGACTGCTGTATCCAAAATACGCTTTTTCAAGCATGTCATCGTACGGAATTGCGTAGGCAATNGCCCTTCTAACATTTGGATCGGAGAGCCCAGGTTTTGTATTGTTAAGATATAGGAATATGACACCATCTGGTATGAAATATGGCTTTGACTTGTACCACGTACCAACTGGAAGATTCTTCTTTTGCCACAATTCCCAAACGCTTGGAATAAACAATCCTGCCCAGTCTGTTTCTCCTCTTTCGAGAGCCAAGCTTGCACTTGGATTATCTTTGTAAATTACGTGTGCGAGGAACTTAGGCTTTGGTAACCCAAATATGCCCTTACCCCACCAGTTTTCTACTCTCTGGTAAACAACGATATCTGGGGAGTAGAAGTAAAGTTTGTAAGGTCCGGAAACGACTTGTTCAGATGGTTTGTCATTTGCCCAGTCGCCAATATTTACTTTCTTTGCTTCAAGCGCTGTATAAACGTGTTTTGGCATTGGTTGTGCGCCAAGTGCATATGTGAGGAACTGGAAGTAGTTGAGAGGTTTTTCCTTTGCTTTGAACTCAACAACTTGAGTTCCTATACGATTGATTGAAGCAATATAGTTGTCCCATCCTGCACCTGGTCCAATACCAAGTTTCTTTGTAAGCTCAAATGTGTAAGCAAAATCTTCTGCTGTTATAGCCCTACCATCGCTCCATTTTGCCTCTTTCCTTATGTAAATCCTTAATGTTTTGTCGTTAATAAACTCATACTTCTCTGCAATAACAGGAATCCATGCATCTCTTCCTACATCGTATTGGAAAGCTGGTAAATACAAGAACTGATCAGTACCCCATGTTGACTGTGCTGCGTAAAGATTCCATGTTGTTGCAGGTCCCCAAAGACAACCGGAAATGTAAACAGTTTCCTCTCTTGGGAACGAAACAGCTGCCATTACAAAAGAGAGCCCCAATAGTAGAACCAAAAATGTACCCAACCTCTTCATACAAACACCTCCCTAAAATGTGGTGATAATGTTAACTAAAAGTATTGAAACTTTCCAAAAACCGCATTATCCTTATAAATAGGGGACACCCCCCAACCAACTCTGTCACTCCAGACTTTTCAAAAAATCCTCAAGTACCAAAACGTTACCGCCGACAAGTGATGGTGGAACTTCTTTGAAAACTGTATCTCTGATTTTAGTATCAAATACATCCCTTTCTAAAATACTATCCAGTTCTTTCTCAATATAACTTCCGAACATTTCATATATGGTATTCACCAAACCACCGAGGATTATTATATCTGGATTCAGTAGATAAGTTATGTTTCTTATTGCTGATGCAATGTTGCGAAAGTATTTTTGAAGTACTTCTTCTAATACTCTTTTTTCAGAATCTTCTTTTGAAAACAACAAATCTCTTATCTTTTCAACTTTTTGAGCAAGTTGTTGTTCTTCGTTACCGAGCCACGGTTTTAAATTATCGATGAGCTTTACAACGGATAGAGAACTCTCAACTTCGCAATTTTCTCCATTGAAACTCACATGTCCAATCTCACCAGCAGCCGAATTCTTGCCTCTCACGATACTACCATTAACTAAAATAGCTCCGCCAATGCCCTCACCAAAATACAAAAAGAATGCAACCTTAGATTCCTTGACATCCTTGCAAAAAAAATGCTCAGCCAACAATGCAAGATTAGCATCGTTCTCTGCNAGCACTTCGAACTCCAATTCTTTAAATGTTTCCTGAAAATCGATATTTTTCCAGTTAAGGTTTGGAGCATTTATTAAGAATTTCTTCTCATAGTTGACCATTCCTGGTAGTGAAAAGACAACCTTTGTAGTACCATGTCTGAGAGTATAATTTCTCCTTATTGATTTAAATGATTCAATTACCAGAGATTTGAATTGCCCAAAATCTTTTGGTGTCTCGAACTTATCGACAATTTTCCATGAGCCATTTAGAAAGCCCACACCAACAAGTGNTTCTAAAACTTCTACATTGTAAATAACTGAACTTACAAAGGAGCTTTTCGGAGCGTAAAGAGCCGATTTTCTTCCTTTTCCCTTGGAAATATCTACCACTTCAACGAGTTCTTCGTCTTCCAATTCACCAATTAACCTCCATATAGCACTTGAAGCAAGTCCCGTATCTTTAGCAATTTGAACTCTGGTATCTTTTCCCTTTTCCATTAAATGTCTCAGTACCATACGCTTATTTTCTCTTTTCATTGAAACAGGGTTTAGTTTCTTTTTCACAACGACTTCCTCCAGATAAAATTAATTTGAGAAAAATTAGAAAGAGGACTTAATGTGAAGTTATTTCTTTCTCAGAAAAAATCATTGGAATTATACATTACTTAGTTGGGAAAACAAAATGGAAGGCGTGCATGGTAGGCTCAGTGAGAAAATAGAATTTCTTAGAATTTTTGATTATATTATGCGATAGAAGAACTGTGGGAAATAATCATAACCAGTTAGTAACAATTTTCTGGAAATTTCGACACATAACGAAAAATGGACAATATCAGAAATTAAATTACAAATGCTCATTTACGAATATGATTGTGCGTTATATTATCATTTTTCTTGGATTCATAAAGTATATATCTTGAAAATATTGACTGACCTCTCTCAGATTTTACCCATTTTCATGCCAAAAACACCTGTTGCTAAGACAATTGCTGTTTCGAACCTGAGAATCTTCTTTCCGAGGCATATGCTTTTGAACTTTTTTTTCAGCAAAGATAATTCTTTTTGTGTAAAACCGCCTTCAGGTCCAGCGATTATTCCGATGTTCTTAGATATTCGTTTGGGAAGCTTTCTGCCTTTAAAATCAAGTATATACGTACTTTCAGGAGCAAGTGAAAAGATATCGAGAAACTCTATTGGTTTAATGACGGGNAACGTGTACCGTACGCACTGTTTTGATGCTTCTCTTACAACAAGCTCAAGCTTTTCCTGCTTGTCGTCATAATGTCTTGAGGCACGATCGTTATTAAAAACGTATATCTCATCAACACCCAGTTCAACTGCTTTTTCTATTGTCCACCTCAACCTTTCCCAGCGTCCAGATGGAGCAAATAAAACAAGCCTTCCTTCAGATGGCTTAACAAACTCGTAACTAATTACACTGCCCTGAGCTGATGTTTTATCGATCTTCTTCAATATTACTTTATACCTTCCACCATTACCATCGGTAGCTTCTATTATCTCCCCTTCTTTCAGTCGCATTACTTTCATATGAGTTACTTCATGTTCGTCGAAATATACCGAATCATCTTTTGGAAAACAAAAGTAAAGATTAGGCAAGACACTTTCCCCCTTTTCGTTGCAATGATAATTCTAAAATGTACCGCCCTCTATGGGGCGGTACTTTGGTAAGATTTAGGACAAATGATATTTATTATATACAAAGATTACCAGTGAAGTATTTCCTTCTCTGTTTCCTTATCAAATATATTCATTGTTGTCATATCGAAGACGAGGTCTATTTTCTGTCCTTCCTTAGCTTGACTCTTTGCGTTGACACGTGCTACAAGTCTGTCATCGCCAGCTATAACGTGTAGCAACGTTTCGCTTCCAAGTGGTTCCACGACGTCGATAACTACTTCGGCTGTGTTTTCTGGTCTTGGTGCAATAGCAAACATTTTGTCGTAGATATTCTCAGGCCTTATTCCAAATATAATATCTTTGTCTACGTATTTTGCAAGTTTGTCTTCATACTCTGCAGGTACTTTTAACTTTAAGCCACTTGTCTTGACCCAAAGTCCACCCTCACCGCGAATAATCTTTCCAGAGACAAAATTCATAGACGGGCTACCTATAAATCCTGCAACAAATGTATTTGTTGGTCTGTTGTAGACTTCGTATGGGCTTCCAATTTGTTGGATTACACCATCTTTCATTATAACTATCTTATCAGCCATGGTCATAGCTTCAACTTGGTCGTGTGTAACGTAAACTATTGTGGCTTCCAGTCTCATGTGCAATTTTTTAAGTTCAGCCCTCATTTGGACACGAAGTTTCGCATCGAGGTTTGAAAGAGGTTCGTCAAACAAGAATACCTTTGGATTTCTAACTATAGCTCTACCAACGGCAACCCTCTGTCTTTGACCACCTGAGAGTTGTCTGGGTTTTCTATCGAGTAAGTGTTCAATCTCAAGGATCTTTGCAGCTTCTCTGACTCTCTTTTCTATTTCGTCCTTTGGAACTTTTCTAAGTTTTAAACCGAATGCCATGTTCTCATAGACTGTCATGTGTGGATAGAGTGCGTAGTTTTGGAAGACAAACGCGATATCCCTATCCTTTGGTTCAACATCGTTTACTATCCTATTATCGATCTTTATAGTTCCTTTGGAAATTTCTTCAAGACCGGCTATCATTCTAAGAGTTGTTGTCTTTCCACAACCAGATGGACCAAGTAAGACGACAAATTCCTTATCTTCTACTGTAAAATTTGCATCCTTTACTGCCTCAACCTTTCCTTCGTAAATCTTCCACACATGCTCGAGTACAACCTGTGCCATATACTTTACCTCCTTCTATTTTCAAGATTCTTCTGGATCTTCAGAATCTTCAAATTCGAATATTTCTTCTAACTTTAAATCTTTAAACAACGAAGGTTCCCCTAAATCGAGAAGATATAATTCCCAGACTCGATCAATGAAATCAAGAATCTTTGTGTATTTCTCATACGATATAACCGCTGCAACTGGTTTACCATTCTTCGTCACTACAATGTCTTTCGATAAAGAATCTTCAACAACTTGAGAAAACTTTGCTTTAGCTTCTGCAAGCGAATAAAATTCTTGTTTAATCCTCATCACCAATCCTCCTTGACTATAATTATAGTCAAAAAAAAACAAAATATGGTTAAAGGGAAGAATTTGTTACATAAACTTTACTAAAACGAAATTATGTAATAGAATTATGGGTGTAAAATTTGACTGAACGGTCAATAAAATTTAGAACCCTACGTTTAAAATCTGAGGAGGAGGGGAAAGACATGGCAATAGGTGGATTGAAAGGTATGGCTTATCACCAGGCTGGGAAGTTGATAGCAAGTGTTGTAAGAAAGGCTGACACTCAGACCTTTGCAAAGTTGCTCTTTACAGTTGCAGCACTTAGCAAAGAACCGGCAAAGAGTGGATTGAAAAAGCTGGGTCTAATGGCTCAGGAAGAGCATCCTATGATTAAGAAGTGGATTGAGATATTCCAAAAGTCGTCTCCGAAGTCTGTTGAAAAGATTATTAACAACCTTATTATCAATGAATTTGCAATTGGGGAACCAACAAGGCAAAAGCTTATGCACGAACATAAGGTCGTACTTCCTAAGCTTGGGGTTATAAGCCCTACATATGCTTGTAATCTCAATTGTGTAGGTTGTTATGCAGGACTTTATGGTAGAAAATACGAGCTTACAAAGGATGAAGTGAGAAGTATCCTTAAGCAAGGCGAAGAGCTCGGAATATACTTCTGGGTCATCACCGGAGGTGAACCATTCTATTGGCCTCACCTCATGGAGATATTAGAAGAGTTTAGCGAGCACTATTTCATGATTTATTCTAATGGTATATTAATTACAGAGGAAAAGGCTCAGAAACTTGCAGAGCTTGGAAATGCGACAATTTCTATATCTGTAGAAGGTTTTGAATCAGAAACAGACTGGAGAAGAGGTCACGGAGTCTTTAAAGCAATCATGAATACATGGGAAAGACTTAGAAGATATGGAATACCATTTGGTGCAAGTGTTACGGCAACACGTATGAATCATGATGTAATAATGAAAGATGAATTTTGGAATTTCCTTGAGGAAAATGGTGTAAATTATGTGTGGATTTATCAGTTCATGCCAGTTGGTCAGGATCCAGTTATGGACCTTGTTCCAACACCAAAACAGAGGTATGAGAGATTCTTTAAAACCGAAGAGATGCGCCTTAGCGGAAGGTTTGCATTTGTAGCAGACTTCTGGAATCACGGATTTTTAACACACGGTTGTTTGTCTGCTGGAGCAAAATACTTCCATGTTAATGCCAAAGGATACGTTGAACCATGCGTCTTCCAACAATTCGCAGTCGACAGTATCAGGGAAAAGACTTTACTTGAAATATTTAAATCACCATTCTTTGAATCATATAAGAGGGCTATTCCTTTCTCAAACAACCTCTTTAGACCGTGTCCAATAATTGATAATCCGAAAGTTTTCAGAGCAATGGTTAAGAACTTTAACGCAATACCACAACACGAAGGTTCAGAGAAGACGATAACAGAACTCGCACCTGAACTTGATAAATTGGCAGCAGAGTGGAAAGAATACGCTGATAAGCTATGGTACGAGTACGGGTATGTCGAGAGATATCCAGTTAACAGAGGTATTTACAACTATGAAACACGAATGAAGAGATATGCAAACAAGGAAGAAGCTTTAAAGGTTGATAAGAAGATGGCATTATAGTTCTAAGTAGGGTTTATGGAATCGGGGGCGCTCAGATTGAGTAACCGATCAAATGAAACAAGAGAAAAGATAATTGAAGCGGCAAGAAAGTTGTTTTCTGAAAAAGGATACGATGGTGTCAGTATGGAGGACATTGCGCAGGCTTCTGGCGTGCGCAAGTCCCTTATTTACTACTATTTTCCAAGTAAGGAAATACTTTTTGAAGAAATTTGGATAGGAGTTATCGATGAACTTGAGAATGAATTATTCCACGAGGTTGAGAATGAAAAATCTATAGTTGCGGCTATTAAGAGACTTATAAGGAAGTATGTTGAATTTACTTTAAATAAATCTGAATTAAGCAAATTGATAGCAAGAGAAAGAATGAATGTTCTCGAAAGCGGGTCAAACCTCTCTAAGGCAAAGCGAAGATATATAGACCTTCTTGGAAAGGTTGAAAAGATATTTGAAAAAGGGAAAGAGGAAAACGTATTAAACGATATAGAACCTTCAACAGCTGCTGAGATAATCTCAACAGTTGATTCTATTTCGAGAAAAGGTCTCTTAAAGAGTGTTGAAGAGTTCTTATTAAAGGTTATTCTTAAAGAGAGAACAGAACACTAAGCGTTCGTTTAAAATTTGTGTGAGGTGAAAACACGTGAATTTTTCTAAGAAAAAGGCATTTTATTTTGTTTTACTAATGGGGTTTGTCAGTCTTTTCAGTGATATAACATACGAGGGTGCTCGGAGTCTTGTTGGACCTTATCTTGGATTACTTGGTGCATCGGCAGTGATAGTTAGCAGTATCGCCGGTTTTGGTGAACTTCTCGGTTACACGTTGCGTTTCATTACAGGAAGGCTTGTCGATAAGACACGAAAATATTGGTTATTTGCAATACTTGGTTATGGTATGAACCTTTTTGTTATCCCAACACTTGCTTTAACAAAACATTGGTACACAGCTGCTGTACTTATCGTTATGGAACGGATAGGTAAAGCACTTAGAAAACCGGCAAAAGATACTATCACATCATTTGCGGGAAGTCACTTGGGATATGGAACAACATTTGCGATAGAAGAGTTTTTGGACCAGGTTGGAGCTACTATTGGTCCGTTGGTAATGAGTATAACGATATCTCAGAATATGAAAATTGGTACGGTGGATTCTTATAGAAAAGCATTTTCTTTCCTCGTATTTCCAGCAATAATCACTATGGGAATACTTATTATTGCACGAACGCTTGTACCTGAACCAGAAAAGATGGAAAGGACAGGTACTAAGAATGGAAGCGTGAAATTTGATAGAGCTTTTTATCTTTACTTGATAGCAATATCACTCATAGCTTTCGGATTTGCAGACTTTGCATTAATAGGGTTTCATGCTCAAAAATATAATTTACTTTCCCCAGCTTTGATACCAGTCGCTTATATGGTTGCTATGATTGTCGATGCTTTTGCTGCACTGTTTTTTGGAAGGCTCTTTGATAAGTTCGGCATAGTAATCATGGCCCTTTCAACATTCATAGCAGCATTCTATTCAATCTTTGCATTTGGGTTGACGAAAGAATCAATATTCATTGGTGCCGTTTTATGGGGAGTTGGAATGGGTGCCAATGAATCGATAATGAAGGCATCCGTTGCAAAGTTGGTTAGTTCTGAGATAAGAGGAACAGCTTATGGGTTTTTCAATGCAATTTTCGGTATAGCATGGTTTATAGGAAGTGCAGTACTTGGCATAACATATTCAGTAAATATAAAATACACCATTATAATTTCGGTACTAACACAGTTATTTGCTGGAGCAATATTTATATACTTGCATTTATTGAAAAGACACAGGGGTTAGAATTCGGTTGGAGAGATACTACATAACAAAAACAAAAAAACAAGGGGTGCATACGCACCCCTGTCATCTTTATTTATCTAAGGTTTTTCTTACTTTCTTTTTGTGATACCTTGTTTCTTGTCTAATCTTCTTTTGTATTCAGAGTATGTTCTTTGACTATCTTTTAAAAACTTCTGAAGCTTTTTTTCGAAATCTTCCTTCTTCGATTCAACATCATTTTCCTTAGTTTCCTCTTTAAGGGAAAGTTCCCACTTACCATCTCTTCCCTTTCCCACAATCTTTGCTTCTACTTCTTGTCCTACCTTGAGGAAATCTTCAACCTTTTGAACGTATTGATTTGAAATCTTGGAAATGTGTATAAACCCCTTTTCTCCGTTCTCTAATTCGACATTTGCTCCAAATTTGAGTACCTCTGTTACTTTGCCCTTTACTACTTGACCAACTTCCATAAAATATAACCCTCCTGAAAGATAAGATTGGAGAAAAAATATCAATACTTACCTTCGAACTTCTTCTTAAACTTTTGCACGCGTCCTTCAGTGTCTACTATCAGGCTAGCACCTCCACTTCCCTTGTAAAGTGGATGGCAATTTGAACAAACATCAACCTTCATCTGATCNTTNGTTGTCCAAATCTTGTGCTCTGCACCGCACGCACACCTGACGTTAAGTAACTTTAANTCTGGGTGAATACCCTTTTTCAACTTGCTCACCTCTCCCGATGATTTTTTGCCTGGTTAAATTCACGTTATATAATACCACTTTCTTTATAATTTTTCAAGTCTTATATTTTTATATCTTTGAAATTCTCTTGGATAGTGCTCAAAAGGTTGATCGTCTGTTTGACATTTGCAAAGACGTTATTGATTTCATCCAAGAATCTCTGGATGGAAGCACTAATTTCCTCTGCGGTAGCAGAACTTTCTTCTGATATAGCAAGCAGATTCTGTATACTGTTAGTTATGCTTTCAAGCTTTTGTGTTTCTGTGTTTAGTGTTGAAACGAGTGTATTAAGCTGCTCTGTTATTTGTGAGATAATATTGCTTGATTCCTTACTTTCATTTGCACTCTTAACAAGAGTTTGTGATTGCGCTTTTAGTTCTTCATAACCCTTGACTATGCTTTGACTTAACCTATCAATACCATTAGAGACGGTGCTGAGAAATTGAGAAATTTTAACAGCGGATGACTTGCTCTCTTCTGCAAGTTTTCTGATTTCATCAGCAACAACAGCAAAACCTCTTCCGGCTTCTCCGCTTCTCGCAGCTTCGATAGCTGCATTCAATGCGAGAAGGTTTGTTTGCTCTGCTATGCTCATAACAGTACCTGCAATATCCATAATTGCACTTGCTTGGGTTCTCAATTGTTCACTTTCATTTGCAATTGTTTCAAAATCGGTACTCATTACGTTCATGCCATTTGCAGAGTTTTCAACACTCTTTGCTGCACTAATTATCTTCTCTACTGCGATGTTGAGGTCGCGAATTATTTGGTTTTGCTGTTTTATTGTACTTGAGATCGTTTCTACATTGGACGTAACAGCATCTGAAATACGTTCTGCATCATTACTTATTTGTACTGCCGTATCAGCAACTTGTGATGACAGTTCCTTCATAGTATCTATCTGTTCAAGAACGGCTTCTGAGGAGCTCATCGTTTTCTTTGCAAATGCCATTATCTCTTCAGTATCGCCCTGTATTCCTATTAAGAATTCCCTAAATTCAGTGACAGCTTCAGAGTTGATCCTTGAGACCTCTTCAAAATTCTTTTCACCGCTTATATAAACAACGCTATTAAGATCCTTTTCTTTGAACACCTTGCTTCCCTCTTTGACACCCTCAAGTGCTCTTTTAAAATCTCTCAATCCAAGAGTGGCACCAACAAAGGCAAGAACAGATGTAAGCAACGCACCAACAAATGGTCCGAAGAGTTTAGTAAGTAAAAAGGAGGCTGTGAAAGTGAAGATGGGAAATACAATAGTGTAAGTTGACATAAAACTGTTTAAAATGCCAAATGAAAAAGCTCTATATCCTTTGAGCTTTATTGTCTTTCCATAAGGCTTTGTTGCACGGATCTTAACTTCTAAAAAACTTCCAGAACCTGTTGTCCCCTGGTCAAGTATTTCCACCTGTATTGGATCGTTGAAGAAATCCGAAGCCCCTTTCAGTAATCCAAGAAAATAATATCTGAAATCTCTATTTGATTGGTACCTAACTACGGCTGTTCTTTCGTCAATATAATTAAAAATTATCCTTGGAGGTTTAGCACCGGAGATTCTTCTTGTTAACACTCTGTGCACGCCATCCATAGCACTCAAGAACGACATACAGCCATTCTTTCTGAAATATCCAGGATATACTTCATGGAAACTCTTCACATTTTGATAACCAGTCTCTTCCCAAAGTTCTTCGTAACTCCTACCAACCTTTTGAGCCAAACGCTTTGAAAACTGATAGACTAAGTCATCTGGTATGTCGTTCGTTGGAATTAGTAACTTTGTTGTGTCGATTTTGAATTCATCGATTAATGAATTAACTGCACTTTCACCATATAGTTTTTTCCAAGTACTAATCCATACATTCATAACAAAACTTTTCATACACGCACCTCCTGTTTACTAAATGATAATGTTAACTAAAAGTATTGAAACTTTCCAAAAACCGCATTATCCTTATAAATAGGGGACGCCCCCCCAACCATCTCTTGACAAAGGAGGTTCCCCGATATGAACAACTCAACACTCTCTTGTCCCAAATGCGGTTCCACCAGCTTGTACAAAAACGGTCATGACAAATACGGTAACCAACAATTCCTTTGCAA
>JGI24230J36428_100046_pt1 | contig 22509 bp, 17 predicted proteins | sample YelNats1bottle14_FD_36428 | JGI IMG/M metagenome (IMG submission 36428) | reverse complement strand
GATGGCATAATAGATTCTGATGAACCGCCGTATACCGAACGGTACGTACGGTGGTGTGAGAGGACGGTAGGTAAAATAATTACCTACCTTCTACTCGATTAGTTTAAATTGAAATAGTATAAGTTAAAATTAAAAGGAGAGGGTAGGAATATGGGATTTATAAAAGTAAAGGTGGAAGGAATCGAAATAGAGGTTGAAAAAGGAACGAGCATTTTAGATTTTTTAAAAACATATCTCCCTGATAAGAAAAAGGTTGCTTTGGTAGCAGAAGTTAACGGAATTATAGTGGACTTAAAAACTAAGTTAAATCAGGATTCAGAGGTTAAAATTTTAACTTTTGACGATGAAGAGGGGAAAAAAGCTTTTAGGCACTCTACCGCACACGTCTTAGCCCAAGCAGTTAAAAGATTGTTTCCTAAAACAAAACTTGCAATTGGACCAGCAATTGAAGAAGGATTTTACTACGATTTTGATAGAGAGGAAAGTTTTTCTACCGATGATTTTGAAAAAATAGAAAAGGAAATGAAGAAGATAATTGAAGAGGATTTGCCCATTGAAAGGTTTGAAGTCTCAAAAGAAGAAGGTATGGCTCTACTTAAAAAGTTGGATGAGCCTTATAAGATGGAGTTATTAGAAAATTTACCTGAGGATGCTACTATAAGTTTTTATAAACAAGGAGAGTTTATTGATCTTTGTGCAGGTCCCCATTTGCCCTCTACAGGATATATCAAAGCCTTCAAATTGACGAGCCTTGCTGGTGCATATTGGAAGGGCGATGAAAAAAATAAGATGCTTCAGAGGATATATGGAACATCCTTCCCTGAGAACAAACAATTGGAAGAATACCTTATGAGGATTGAAGAAGCTAAAAAAAGAGACCATAGGAAGTTAGGAAGGGAGTTAGGTATATTCAGCCTACACGAAGAAGGGCCCGGTTTCCCATTCTTTCATCCAAAAGGTATGATATTATGGAATCTATTGATTGATTTTTGGAGAAAGGAACACAAAAAAAGAGGGTATCAGGAAATAAAAACCCCGATAATTTTAAACGAAGAACTATGGAGAAGGTCCGGACACTGGGATCACTATAAGGAAAATATGTATTTTACAAAGATTGATGAGAAAGATTATGCTATAAAACCCATGAACTGCCCGGGAGGTATGCTTCTTTATAAAACTGATGTTCACAGCTATAAGGAGCTGCCCTTAAGGCTTGCGGAACTTGGTCTTGTTCACCGCCATGAATTGTCAGGTGTACTTCACGGGCTTTTAAGGGTAAGGTGTTTTACTCAAGATGATGCCCATATTTTCATGATGCCTTCTCAAATTGAAGAGGAGATTTTAGGTGTAATAGACCTTGTAGATTATTTTTATAAAGTCTTTGGTTTTGACTACCATGTGGAACTTTCTACGAGGCCGGAAAATTCAATGGGTTCGGATGAACTTTGGGAAAAGGCTACGAATGCTTTGAAAGGTGCTTTAGACAAGAAGGGACTTTTTTATAAGATCAATGAAGGCGATGGAGCATTTTATGGACCAAAAATTGATTTCCACCTGAAAGACAGCATTGGAAGAACATGGCAGTGTGGCACCATACAGCTTGACTTCATGATGCCAGAACGCTTCGACCTTACTTATATTGGGCCTGATGGTGAAAAGCATAGACCTGTAATGATTCACCGTGTTGTTTTTGGAAGTATAGAAAGATTTATTGGTATTTTGATAGAGCATTTTGCAGGAGCATTTCCTGTTTGGCTTTCTCCCGTGCAGGTTAGGATACTGCCTATCAGCGAAAAGTTTATGGGTTATGCAAACCGGATTAAGGAAATACTCGAAGAACATGATATTAGGGTAGAATTGGATGAAAGAAATGAAAAAATAGGGTATAAAATTAGGGAAGCACAGCTTCAAAAAATACCCTATATGGTAATAGTTGGTGAAAAAGAAGAGGCAAACAATACCATATCTTTACGGAGCAGAGAAAAGGGAGATCTTGGAAGCTATACAATTGAAAGGTTTATAAATGAGATTAAGGAAAAAGTAAAAAATAAGCAGTGAAACATTGACATAAAAAAATAGAAATGGTATATTATTTAGCGTGAGTAGTTTATAGGCGTTCAAAGTAGAAGGATTCCACCTTCTCACCTTATGGCGAAAGCCGATAAGGTAAAAGTGCCGAAGACGCATAGTTTATTTGATAATTTTTCGTATTTTTAGGCGTCAAGGGGACAGGTGGATTAATCCTGTCCTTTAATTTTTATAGTTAAATATTTTTGTTTTTTGGAGGTGAACAATATTACAAAAGAAAAGGATTTAGAAGTTAATCACGAGATTAAAGCAAAAGAGGTAAGGGTTATCGATGTTGACGGGAAACAATTGGGGATAATGCCTTTAAAGGAAGCACTGCGTCTTGCGCAGGAAAAGCAATTGGATTTGGTGAAAGTTGCTGCAAATGCAAAACCACCAGTCTGCAAAATAATGGACTACGGCAAATATAAATATGAAATGAGCAAGAAAGAGAAAGAGGCAAGAAAAAATCAGAAGGTTATTAATATCAAAGAAATACGTATGAGCCCAAATATTGAGACTCATGATTTTATGGTAAGGGTTAAAAGTGCTCTTAGATTTTTAGAAGATGGCAATAAGGTAAAGGTCACAATTAAATTTAGAGGAAGAGAAATAGCTCATTCCCAACTAGGTGAAGAAGTCTTAAAGCGGTTTGCTGAAAGCGTAAAAGATAAAGGTGAAATCGAAAAACCTCCTACTATAGAAGGTAGGAATATGATTATGATGCTTGCACCAAAGCAAAATAATTTGAACAAGGAGTGAAAACCTATGCCAAAAATAAAGACCCACAGGGGTGCTGCAAAAAGGTTTAGTTTAACAAAAACAGGGAAGATAAAAAGAGCAAAAGCTTATAAGAGCCACCTTCTTACTCATAAATCAAAGAAGAGAAAGAGAAATTTAAGAAAACCCACTTTTGTCAGCAGCGCTGATTATAAGCGTATAAAGAAATTAATTCCCTATAAATAAAAATTTAATTCATTGAGGTGATAAAAATGCCAAGGGTTAAAAAAGGTGTAACGGCAAGGAGAAGACATAAAAAGATACTAAAACTTGCAAAAGGCTATTTTGGAGCAAAAAGCAAAAGGTTTAGAATAGCAAATCAAGCAGTAATGAAATCCCTTATGTATTCCTATATCGGTAGGAAGCTAAGAAAAAGGGATTTTAGAAGACTGTGGATTACAAGAATTAATGCAGCAGCAAGGACAAATGGATTATCATACAGTAAATTTATAAATGGTTTGAAAAAAGCAGGCATTCAAATAAACAGAAAAATGTTGGCAGAAATGGCTGTTAATGATCAAAAGGGTTTTACTCAATTAGTAGAAATAGCTAAAGAAAATCTAAAATAAGAAAAGCGGCTTTTAAAGTCGCTTTTTCTCCTTTTTCGGGAGGCGGTTGAAAATTTTAATACTATCACAAAAAGTAAGATTAAAACCTGCACAAGTCTTGGTCTTAGGATTTGCAGCTGTTATATTTACAGGTGCTATTTTACTTTCACTGCCTATTGCAACAAAAAGCGGGAAAAGTGTAGGATTTTTAAATGCACTTTTTACTGCAACCTCTGCAGTATGTGTTACTGGGTTAGTGGTTGTAGACACTTATACGACTTATAGTTTATTTGGGCAGTTAGTAATAATGCTATTAATACAAACAGGTGGCCTTGGTTTCATGACAATGGCTACTCTAATATTTTTCTTGCTTGGAAAAAGAATAACTTTAAGAGAAAGGCTTGTTATACAAGAAGCATTAAATCAAATGCATATTTCAGGTGTTGTAAAACTTGCAAAATATGTTATTATTACCGCTGTATTCTTTGAGTTGTGTGGCGCTGCTTTGTTATCTTTAAGATTCATTAAAATTTATGGATTTTTGAAAGGTATTTATTACGGAATATTTCATGCGGTTTCGGCTTTTAACAATGCGGGATTTGATTTAATAGGAAATTTTAGGAGTTTTACGCCTTTCGTTGAGGATCCGCTGATTAATATTGTTGTAATGTGTCTTATAATAATTGGAGGCTTAGGATTTAGCGTTATACATGAAATTTTAACTATTAGGAATTTCTACAAATTGAGCCTCCATTCAAAAATTGTCATAACTATGACTGCGATACTTCTTTTAACAGGTTTTGTAGTATTTTTTCTATTAGAATATACTAATCCAAAAACATTGGGGCCTCTTTCTTTATCAGGAAAGTTTTTGGCCGCAGCTTTTCAATCAGTTACACCGAGGACTGCTGGCTTTAATACTATAAGTTTATCGGACATGACCTTACCGGCAAAACTCTTTACCATTTTTTTGATGTTCATAGGGGCATCTCCCGGTTCAACCGGAGGAGGAGTAAAAACTTCAACCTTTTTTATTGTGGTACTTTTAATATACACCGTTGTTATGAACAAAGAAGAGGTAGAAATTTATTCAAGAAGAATACCTATCGAGAATGTATACAGAGCGATTGTTATTGTAGTAATATCTCTATTATTGGTTTTAACAGTGACCTTTTTACTTACCATCACCGAAAAAGGTCAGGATTTGCTTACGATTATGTACGAAGCGACTTCGGCTTTCGGCACGGTAGGGCTTTCTTTAGGGCTTACTCCTAAACTTTCTAACATTGGTAAAGTTTTAATAATTATATTGATGTTTTGCGGCAGGGTAGGCCCGCTAACAATTGCAATGGCTTTGGCAAGTTCGAAAAAGTCTGCTTTATATAAATTCCCAGAAGACCGAATACTTGTGGGTTAACTTTTGCTTAAATTTTAGGGAGGATATAATATGAAGCAATTTGTTGTAATAGGATTGGGACGTTTTGGATCGAGTGTTGCTAAAACTTTATACAAATTGGGCTATGATGTTTTGGGAATTGACAGCAATGAGGAAATAGTTCAGTCGATGGCTGATTCCATTACCCATGCAGTTCAGGCTGATGCTACAGATGAAAACACGATGAAAGCATTGGGAATAAGAAATTTTGATGTGGGGATAGTTAGCATAGGCAATGATATACAGTCCAGCATACTTGTTACTTTAATTCTGAAGGATTTAGGTTTAAAATATGTGGTTGCCAAAGCTAACAACGAGCTTCACGGAAAAGTTCTTTACAAAATTGGCGCAGATAGGGTAGTTTTTCCTGAAAGGGATATGGGGATACGGGTTGCCCATAACTTAGTATCGTCGAATATTTTAGACTATATTGAGCTTTCACCGGATTTTTCCATAGTTGAAATTGAAGCGTTGCCCGAATGGTACAACAAGACTTTAAGGCAGTTGGAAATGCGGATAAAACACGGATTAAACGTGATGGCTATAAAAAGGAATGATGATATCATTGTTTCCCCGGGGGCTGATGACGTAATATTGGAAAAGGATATTTTAGTCGTCGTTGGGAAAAATAAGGATATTGAAAAGATTGAAAAAGCTGTTTAGAAATAATACCGAGGGAATGTTATGTTTGAATTATTGAGCAAAGGGCAAAAAAACAGGATAATCTCTGCATCAAATATGAAAAGCTATCGTGAAAGGCACGGCATATTTGTTGTAGAAGGCTTAAAGTGCGTAAAAGAAGCTGTTAATTCTGATTATAAGATAGAATTGATTGCTGTAGTCGAAAGCTTTATAATAAGGCATGCTACTTTTTTGGATGAAATAAAAAGCAAAGGTATTGTTATTTACAAGGTAAGCGACATTGATTTTGATAAATTATCCACTACAGAAACCCCGCAGGGGATTATTGCAGTTATAAAAAAAAGGGATAGTAATCTTTCGGAATTGGTGAAAGAAGAAATATTAAAAGGAAACCCCATGTATATTGCGTTGGAAGAGGTAAGAGACCCCGGAAATGTTGGAACAATAATAAGAACCGCTGATGCCGCTGAAGCTCAAGGGGTAATCTTGAGCAAAGGCTGTGCGGACCCTTATAACCCCAAAACCGTTCGTTCAACAATGGGTTCCTTATTTCACGTAAAAATAGTCCAGGTAGATGATTTTATAGATACATTGAAAAAATTGAAAGAAAAAGGTATTAAATTATACACTGCGGATGTTAAGGCGAATAAAAATTATTATGATTTAGATTTGACAATTCCTTTTGCTCTGGTTTTGGGAAATGAATCAAAGGGTATTTCTGAAGAATTAATAAAAATTTCTGATGAGCTTATTAAGATTCCCATGAGCAAGCATACGGATTCTTTAAATGTAGCTGTTGCTGCAAGTGTTATAGTTTTTGAGGCGGTGAGGCAAAGAAGAATTCAATTGCCTTGTAAATAGGCCTTTTCTGTGCTATAATAATTGAAAATGAGTGGAAAGGGCGTGAGAAAATGCTCGCCGCCGATTTTTTCTGGAAATTATTTGAAATAACAGGTTCAATTACGGCTTATCTCATATATAAAGAATTAGTCTTGGGACAGTATGGGAAGCTGAAATAAGTAAGTTTCCCCGGGATGACGAAATAACTGAGGCGTAAGTTTGCTTTCGTCCCTTACGGGGCGAAAGCTTTTTTACTAAAAGGGAGGTATTTTAGGTGAAAGAAGAGTTAATTGCATTAAAATCGGAATTGGCAGAATTATTGGAAAGAGTAAATGACCTTGTTGAATTGAACGATTTAAGGGCTAAATTTTTAGGTAAAAAAGGGAAATTGACAGCGATTCTTCGAAGAATGGGAGAATTGCCTCATGAAGAAAGGCCTTTTCTTGGACAGCTTGCTAACAAGATTAAAGAAGAAATAGAATTTGCCATTGAAGAAAAAAATGAAAAAATAAAGGAAAGGATTAAAAAGGACAGGTTAGAAAAAGAAAAAATTGATGTAACAGTTCCTACAAAAGTAATATTAGGACATAGGCATCCATTGTCGATCGTATTAAATGATATAATAGACTTTTTCTACGGACTTGGTTACGAGGTTGTAGAGGGGCCTGAAGTGGAATGGGATTATTATAACTTTGAAGCATTGAACATACCAAAGGATCATCCTGCAAGAGATTTACAGGATACCTTTTATATCACCGATGAAATTCTTTTAAGGACCCATACTTCACCAGTGCAGATTAGGACCATGGAAAGAAATAAACCTCCAATTAAGGTAATAGTGCCGGGAAGGGTATACCGTTCGGATGCTGTAGATGCTACCCATTCGCCTGTTTTTCATCAGGTGGAAGGCTTGGTAATAGGCGAAGATATTACTATGGCCGATTTAAAAGGCACATTAACAGCATTTGCAAAAGCAATTTTCGGTGAAGAAAGAAGGACAAGGTTTAGACCAAGCTTTTTCCCTTTTACAGAACCCAGTGCGGAAATGGATATTTCCTGCATCTCATGCAATGGAAAAGGCTGCCGTTTATGTTCCTATACAGGATGGATTGAGATATTAGGATGCGGTATGGTTCATCCTAACGTCATAAGAAATGGAGGATATGATCCTGAGAAATTTTCAGGTTTTGCTTTTGGTATGGGATTGGAGCGTATCGCTCTATTGAAATACAATATCGACGATATGAGGCTTTTATTTGAGAATAATTTAAGGTTTTTATCACAATTTTAAGGAGGTAAAAAAATGCTCTTTTCAATGAACTGGGCAAAAGATTTTATCAATATAAAAGATGATGCCGAGTCTATAGCAAAAAAGCTTACAATGGTTGGATTCAATGCAGCATCGGTGGAACATCTCGGTAAAGAGATTAAAGGTGTTTTTATAGGACAAATCTTGGAGATAACAAACCATCCTGAAGCGGACAGATTGCGGATTGCCAAGGTAGATATTAAGGATAGGATATTAACAATAATAACTGCAGCAAAAAATATTAAAAAAGGTGACAAAGTGGTTGTTGCTGTCCCCGGAGCAGAGCTTTTTAATGGAAAGAAGATAGAGAAAATGGAATTTTACGGTGTAATTTCCGAAGGAATGCTTTGTTCGGCTTCGGAATTAGGTATGGACGACCATGGACTTTCAGAGGAAATGAGAGAGGGTTTACTTATACTTCCTCAAGATGCTCCGGTGGGAGCTGATTTTAAAGAATATTTTCCCTTAGAAGATAGTGTAATAGAATTTGAATTAACCCCCAATAGGCCCGATTGTTTTAGCATTTTAGGTATTGCAAGGGAAATAGCAGCTGTTTACAATGAAAAATTGGAATATCCTTCAATAAGTTTAAAAGAAGAGGGGAGTGGAGAAATACATAAAAAGATAAAAATTGATATAAAAGATAAGGATTTGTGTTTTCGATATGTGGCAAGAATAATTGAAGATATTAAGGTAGGGCCTTCGCCTTTATGGCTGCAAAGAAGGCTTCAAGCTTGCGGAGTAAGGCCTATTAACAATATAGTGGATGTTACCAATTATGTAATGCTGGAATTGGGACAGCCCCTTCATGCCTTTGATTATGAAAAAATAAAGGGTAGGGAAATTATTGTAAGAAGGGCACAAAATGGTGAAACGATAAAAACCCTTGATGGAAGATTGAGGGAATTAAATGAAGAAATGCTTGTAATAGCTGATAAAGAAAGACCGCTGGCTATTGCGGGCATTATGGGTGGAGAAAATTCGGAGATTAAAGAAAATACAAAAACGGTCTTATTGGAGTCTGCTGTTTTCTACGGTCCAAATATCAGACGCACAGGGCGTACATTAGGGTTGAGGACGGAGGCTTCTGTGAGATTTGAAAAGGGGCTCGACCCCGAAATTGCCCTATTAGCTTCAGAAAGGGCCTGTGAGTTGATTGAAAAATTAGGGATAGGTAGGGTTGCAAAAGGATATATAGATGTTTATCCAAATCCTCAGGAAAAGGTGCGTTTGAGACTGGATTACGATAAAATAAATAAATTGTTAGGTACGAATATTCCTTTGGAAAAAATGATTGAAATTTTAGTAAAGCTTAACTTTAAAATTGAAAAAAATGATGAAATATATGTTGAAGCTCCTTCATACAGAAAGGATATTACTTGCACAGCAGATATTGCTGAAGAGATAGCAAGGGTTTACGGCTACGACAATATCCCTTCGAGTTTGCCTTCTAATATATCGACGATTGGCAAAATAAAAAAGTTTCATAGGTTAAAATCAAAAATAGAGAACATCCTTATATGCAATGGGTTCTCAGAAGTATACAATTATTCCATAATAAACCCCAAAATGATGGATATGGTCAAAGCACCTGAAGAACATGAACATAAAAGATTGATATCAATAATTAATCCTTTATCAGAGGAAATGAGCGTTTTAAGGACAACACTAATTCCTGGCATTGTTGATGTAGTGAAATATAATATCAATCAAAAAATAGATGAGGTAAAGGTTTTTGAGATTGGTAAAACATACCATCCCAAATCATTGCCTTTAAAAGAACTGCCTGTGGAAAAAACAAGGATTGCCTTGGGTTTATACGGAAAGGATTATGACTTTTATGAAATCAAAAGAGTTTTAGAGACAGTATTCTTTGCATTAAGGGTAAAGGATGCAAAGTTCAAAAAGACTGAATATTATGCCTTGCATCCGGGAAGGAGTGCCTCTTTCTATATTGATGACGATTTAATTGGAGTAGTGGGAGAACTACACCCTGATGTAGCGGAAAATTATGGTTTGGAAGGAAAAAGGATTTATGTTGCCGAAATTGATTTTGACCTTTTAATAGAAAAATCTGATGAAGTGATCCAATATACTCCCTTGCCCAAATTCCCACCTGCAGAAAGGGATTTAGCCTTTGTACTTGACGATGATGTAGCAGTGGCAGAGGTAATTGAAACAATTAGGGAAGTCAGCCGACCTCTTCTGGAAAGGATAGAGCTTTTTGATATATATAAAGGTGAAAAAATACCTGCAGGGAAAAAGAGTGTAGCTTTTTCTCTGACATTCCGCTCTTATGAAAGAACCCTAAAGGATGAAGAAGTAAATGAATTACAGGAAAAGATAATAAGTATTGTTGAAGAAAGATTCGGCGGTAAGTTGAGAGAAAGCTGAGCGGAGGGGAAATAATGCAAAAACTTCCTGAAAACAATAATAGGGTAAAGGTAAGAATAAATGGTGAAGACTATTTTTTAAAAGGCTCAGCTTCTCAGGAATATATTAAAAAAGTAGCCTCTTATGTTGACGAGAAAATCAGATTACTTTCAAAACTTCATCCCGAATTAGGGAGAGTGGATTTAGCTGTTTTGACTGCACTGCAAATTGCTGATGAATATTTTACTTTGAAAGCAGAATATGAAGAATTTTTAAGATTATTTGATGAGGAAAAGAAGGATAAGAGGTAGGCATATGAGAAATTTTGAGATTGCAGGTATTTTCTTAAAAATCTCTGAATTGCTGGAAATTAAAGGAGAAAGCGTATTTAAAGTACGGGCCTACAAAAAGGCGGCAGAATCCATAGCGAGCCTAAAAGTTGAGCTAAAGGATTTAGTAGAAATGGGCTATTCTCTCAATGAAATTGAAGGGATAGGATATGCTATTGAAGGTAAAATAAAGGAAATATTAACAACTGGTACCTGTGAATTTTATGAGAGACTAAAAAGGGAAATTCCCGAAGGGCTTTTGGAGATGCTTAAAATACCGGGGCTTGGTGCAAAAAAGGTAAAAACTATTTACAGTGAACTTAATATTGATTCTATTGAAGAATTAGAAAAAGCAGCAAAAGAAAAGAAGTTGCGAAGTCTAAAAGGATTTGGTGTAAAAACCGAACAGGCGGTACTAAAAGGAATTTTTATGCTTAAAGGTAGTTTTGGGAAAATTTTATTATCAACAGCACAGTATTTAACAGAGGAACTGCGCGAATTTGTAAAATCCTCTAATTTAAATATTAAAATGGAATTTGCTGGTGAAATACGGAGAAGAGTTGAGCTGATTGAAAAGATAATAGCAATTGTTGCCTGCAGCGAAAACGATAAAAAAGAAGTGGTTTCTGTTCTGTTAAAATTTCCTCGTATAAGTAAAATAATAAAAGTTGATGAAGATAAGATTGAGGTTTTTCTTGACCTTGGAGTACTTTTAGAGATACGTATTGTTGAAGAAAAATCCTTTTTCACTTCCCTTTTTGTAAACACCGGCAGCGAAAAACATTTGGCTCAATTAAACAAAATTGCTGAATCTCAAGGTTTACAAATTGCAGAAGATCTTATCATAATTAAAGGAGAAAACTACTATCCCAATTCCGAAGAGGAAATTTACCAGAAAATAGGAATCCCATATATCATCCCTGAACTTCGTGAAGGCAGAGGAGAGGTAGAAAAGGCTTTGGAAAATGACCTACCTGAAGTAATATCTCTTAAAGATATAAAAGGCGACCTTCACATGCATACCGATTGGAGCGATGGTATAAATACTATAGAAGAAATGGCTAAAAAAGCAATGGATCTCGGTTATGAATACATTGCTATTACCGACCATTCAAAGTCGTTAAAAATAGCAAATGGATTGAGTGTAGAAAGGTTAAAAGAACAAATATATTACATTAAAAATTTAAATGAAAAGTTTAATAATTTTGATATTTTAACAGGAATCGAAGTTGATATTCTCTCCGACGAAGTATTAGACTTTGACGATGAGGTTTTAAAAGATTTGGATATAGTAGTGGCTTCAATACACACGGGATTTAAACAGGACAGGGAAAAATTAACAAGAAGAATTTTAAAAGCCATGGAAAATCCATATGTTAAAATTATTGGGCACCCCACTGGCAGATTATTAGGCAAGAGGGAAGGGTATGAAATTGATATAGACAGGATAATAGAAAAGGCATTAGAAACAAAAACTGCTCTTGAAATAAACTCTTCTCCCGATCGTTTAGATCTTACAGATGTTTATGCTAAAAAAGCCAAGGAGAAGGGCGTAAAGATTGTAATAAACACCGATGCCCATGAAAGTGGAGCTTTAGAGGATATTAAAAACGGTATTTTTGTAGCAAGGCGAGCATGGCTTGAGAAAAAGGATGTATTGAATACACGCAGTTTAAAAGAATTATTAATGGAGTTGAAAAAAGCATGAAAAAACCTGAACTTTTGGCTCCTGCAGGAAGTTTTGATGCCTTAAGGGCTGCTGTTGAAAACGGTGCAGATGCGGTGTATTTAGGCGGTAAAGAATTTAACGCCCGTCGCTCTGCATCAAATTTTTCCCGCGAAGAATTGAAAGAGGCTGTAGAGTATGCCCATTTAAAGGGTGTAAATGTTTATGTTACAGTCAATATACTGATTGCCGATGAAGAATTTTACGAAGCAGGAGATTTTATAAATTTTCTAAATTCTATAGGAGTGGATGGAATAATTGTTCAAGACTTAGGGCTGGGATGTTTTATAAAAAAACATTTTCCTGATTTAGAAGTTCATGCAAGTACACAAACGACTACACACAGTTTGGAAGGAGTTAAACTTTTAGAAAAATTAAATTTTGACAGGGTAGTTCTTGCAAGAGAATTAAGTTTAGAAGAGATAGAGTATATAAAGAAAAATACAAAATTAAAAATAGAAACCTTTATTCATGGAGCCCTGTGTTTTTGCTATTCTGGACAGTGCTTAATGAGTAGTTTTATAGGAGCAAGGAGTGGCAATAGGGGTCAGTGCGCACAGCCCTGCAGGCTACCCTATTTTTTATTGGATGAAAAAGGCAATAAGATAACATCTAAACTGCATCTCATGAGCACAAGGGATCTTAATCTAATAGATAAAATACCCCTTTTAATTAATGCGGGGATAGATTCCTTTAAGATAGAGGGTAGACTAAAGCGCCCCGAATATGTGGCTGTAGTTACATCAATATACAGGAATGTAATAGATAGATTCATCGAGCATCCAGATAAATTCGACATAACTGAAGAAGAATACAAAAAGCTTTTGCAGATTTTCAACCGAAGCTTTACAACAGGCTATTATTTCAGCAATCCAGGTAAGGATTTAATGAGTGTGGATTGTCCGAGAAATAAAGGTATTATTTTAGGAAAAGTTGTAGGTTTTAATCCCCAAAACAGTATGACGAAGATTTTACTTAAAGAAAAGCTTCAGGTGGGAGATGGTATTGATATAAGGGATGAAGAAGGGTTTGGTTATGTTATCACAGAGTTTTATGTAAGCGGTAAAAAAAGGTTTGAAGCAAACCCTGGGGATATTATTGAAATTAAAACAAAAGGAAGAATAAAGGAAGGTACCCTTGTTTATAAAACATCAGATGCAAAATTGTTAGAGGAGGCGAAAAAATCTTACGAAGAAGATGAGTTAAGCAAAAAAATACCCATTAGTGTAAAACTTAGTGCAAAGCTTGGAGAAAAATTAAAAATTTATGTTGAAGATTTAGATAATAATAGGGTGTTTTTAGAATCAGAATATATGGTAAAAAAAGCCCAAAAACATCCAATTTCTGTAGAAGAAATAAAAGAAAAATTTTCTCGACTCGGGAATACGGTATTTTATCTAAAAGACCTTCAAACAGATTTAGATGATAATGTAATGATACCATATAGTGTTTTAAATGATTTAAGGCAAGAAGCGGTCAAAAGGCTTAAAGAAATGAGAATAGAAAAATTTAAAAATAAAAGAATAATTGGTGATTATAAATCTTCTATTTTAAGAAAATTGGATGAAAGCAAGAGCAAAGATTTAAATCAATTCGAAAGAATGAAGCTTACTTTAAGGGTAGACAATTTGGAAGGTTTAAAAAAAGGGATAATTTATGCAGACGAAGTTTATTTTGGCGGAGAAAATTTTTCCGAAACCCTAAAAGAATTTAAAAAAGCATTGGAACTAACAAAAAATGAAGGTAAAAAATTTTATTTAGCTCTGCCACAAATAACTAAACAAAACGACATTCAACAGATTTCTAAATATTTAGATGAATCTATACTCCTTGAAATAGATGGGATTTTAACAGGAAACAATGGTCTTTTAAACTTTTTTTTGGAAAAGAACGTTGATTGTATTGCAGACTTTTCATTAAATGTATTTAACAGTTTCAGCATTGAAGTTCTCAAAAAATTAGGCGTGAAAAGGGTTGTTCTATCCTTAGAGCTTTCGCTAAAAATGATAGAAAAGCTTCAATCGGATATAGAGTTAGAAGGAATTGTTCACGGCTTTCTGCCTTTAATTGTAAGCGAACATAATATTATAAAATCGAATACGGTAAAAGACTTAAAAGAAGCTTTCCTTAAGGACCGCTTAGGCAAAGAATTTCGCATTTTTGTTGATGAAAAGGGAAGAACCCATATTTATAATTGCTATGAAATTTGTATGATAAATTTCATTGAAGCTTTAAAAAAGGCAAATATAAAATACGGTCAGCTCTACTTGATAGGAAGGACTCCGGAGGAAATAGAAAAAATAGCAAAAGCCTATTATTTAAGCATATTAGGAAAAGAGAAGATAAATGAAAAAGAAATTGCCAATTTTTATACCTTTGGCCACTATTTTAGAGGAGTAAAATAAAAAGGGTGATCTTTCTTGAATAAAAAGGTGCAGGCAAAATTGGAATTTGATAAAGTTAAAAAAATTCTTAGCGAATATGCAATATCGGATATAACGAAAGAAAGGATTATTAATTTAGAACCTTCTTTGGATTTATTTTTAATAAAAAAATTTCAAAAAGAAACTTCTGAAGGCGTAACCTTACTAAAAAGAGGTTTTCGCTTACCTATCGAGTGCATTCCTGATATATCTCATTCATTGAAAAGAGCGAAGTTTGGTGCAGTTTTGACTAATAAGGAACTTTTAGAGATTGCTCAGATAATGAAAACATCGAGGATAATAAAGAAAACGTGGGAAGAGTGGAAAATAGATAAACTTGAAATTATTGGAAGTTTAATAGGAGGGCTTCATAATTTTTATTCATTGGAAGAAAAAATATTTAAATCAATTATCAGTGAAGATGAAATTGCCGACAATGCAAGTCCCGAACTTTCATCAATTAGGAAAGAAAAGAAAACATTATTTGCTCGTATAAGGGAAAAACTTGAGTCAATAATTTCTTCTCCATCTTTTCAAAAATTTTTGCAGGACCCAATTGTTACAATACGTCAGGGACGTTATGTTATACCGGTAAAACAGGAATTTAAAAGCAATGTTCCTGGTATTGTTTACGATCAGTCGTCAAGTGGAGCCACCCTTTATATAGAACCTTTACCAGTGTTGGAATTGAATAATGAATTGAAAAGGGTAGAAATTGAAGAAAAAAAGGAAGAGGAAAGGATATTAAAAGAATTTACTAAAAAAATTGTGGAACATCACGATTATATCAAAAAAAGTTTTGAAATAATTTTGGAATTGGATTTTATTTTGTCAAAAGCAAAATACAGTATTGATATCAAAGGAATTGAGCCAAGGTTCAATGAAAGAGGTTATATAAATATTAAAAAAGGCAGGCATCCATTGTTAATACAAAAAGGTGAAGTAGTTCCAATTGATCTATATTTAGGAGAAAAATTTCATGTTTTGGTTATAACTGGGCCAAACACAGGAGGTAAAACAGTTACCCTAAAAACCGTTGGCCTTTTTGCTGTTATGGCTCAATCGGGACTTCACCTTCCTGCTGAAGAAGGAACAGAGTTTACAGTCTTCAATGAAGTGTTTGCTGATATAGGTGATGAACAGAGTATAGAACAGTCTTTAAGTACTTTTTCCTCTCATATGAAAAATATTGTAGAAATTATTGAAAAAGCTGATGAAAAAAGCCTTGTATTGCTTGATGAATTGGGAGCAGGTACTGACCCTGCTGAAGGTGCTGCTCTTGCTATGGCAATATTAAATTACTTTTATGATAAAGGAATAAGAACAATAGCGACGACTCATTACAGCGAACTCAAGACTTTTGCTTTCTCTAAGAACGGAATGGAAAATGCCAGCGTAGAATTTGATGTAGAAACCTTAAGTCCTACCTATAAGCTGACAATAGGAATACCTGGAAAAAGCAATGCTTTTGAAATTGCAAAGCGACTTGGATTAAAAAGTGAGATATTGGAAATTGCTAAAGGGTTCTTAAACAAAGAAAACCTTGAATTAGAAAGTCTTTTAAAAAGTTTAGAAGAGGAAAAGAAAAAATTAAGTGAAGAGTTAAAGAAGCTAAGGGAAGTAAAGGAAAATTATGAAAAAAAATTAATTTCTTTAGAAGATGCCAAGGAAAAACTTATTGCTAAGGAAGAAAAAATCATTGAAAGAGCGAAAGAAAAGGCAAAAAGTATTCTTGAAAAAGCTCAAAAAGAAGCTGATGATATTATTGAACAACTAAAAAAGGTAGAAATCCAGAATACAAAGGAAAATAAGGATCGAATTATTGAATTGGCGAGAAGAAGATTAAGGGAGAATTTAGAAGAGTTTAAAGAAGAAAAACCGCTTATAAAAAAGGCCAAAAAGATTCTAAAGGTTGAAAATTTAAAACCTGGAGATAAAGTTTTTGTGGATGGTTTAAATCAGAAAGGTTACATTGTAAGTATTAATGAAAAAGACAAAGAGGCTTTGGTTTCTATTGGGATTATGAAAATCAATTTGCCTTTGAACAGTTTGGAGAAGATAGAAGATAAAGCAGAAGAGAAAATAGAATTAAATTATTCTAATATAGGCATTGAGAAAGTCAAAGGTATTGAAAGCAAGATTGATTTAAGAGGACTTACATTGGATGAAGCAATTTTGAAAGTGGAAAAATATTTAGACGATGCTCAAGTGGCAGGACTTTCAAGTGTAATGATTATTCACGGAAAAGGAACAGGTATTTTAAGAAAGGGTATACAAGACTTATTAAGGAAAAGGTCTGATATAAAAACCTTTAGGCCGGGAAATTATAATGAGGGTGGAATTGGAGTCACGGTGGTGGAATTCAAATGATTATAATTAGTTCCTGCCTTTTGGGTTTAAATACAAAGTACAACGGTAGAAGCAACTTTAATGAAAAATTTTTAAAACTTTTAAAAGACAAAATAGTAATTCCCTTTTGTCCTGAACAAGCAGGAGGTTTTTCAACTCCAAGAAGCCCTGCTGAAATTCAAGGCGGAGACGGATTTGATGTATTAATGGGAAAGGCAAGAGTTATTACGAAGGATGGAGAAGATGTTACGGAGAAATACATTAAAGGAGCAGAGGAAGCCTTAAAATTGGCAAGGATTTATGGTATAGAAAAAGCGGTGTTAAAATCGAAAAGCCCTTCATGTGGATGTGGAAAAATTTACGACGGCACCTTTTCAAATAAATTAGTAAACGGTGTCGGGGTTACAACTGCGTTATTTTTAAAAAATGGTATTGAAGTTATCTGTTCAGATGAATTTTTGAATAAATGATTTATGATTGATAAAAAACAAAAAATGAAAAAAGCTAAACAATAAAAAAGCCCCCTTTAAGATTATAGTAATTTTTTAGGTATTCAAGGGGGCTTTTTATTTTTAAGAGCTAAAGACAGAATGAATTAATTTGTTGGTCGTGTATTTGAACCATTATTGTTATTTGGTAAGTTATCTAAATTATTTTCTGTGTTATTTTCTGTTGGAATATCAGATTCAAGTTCACCTTCTACAGGAGTTTGATTAACAGGTTTTGAATGAATTGGGCAATACTCAGATGGTGCCTGATATTTAACATCTAAAGGTATTTTACCTTCCTTAGAAGGTGTAAAGGGCGGACGTTTAATAAAAATTTTGTTTTTTACAACTTCAGGTGGACAGTTTGGAGTTGCCAGCAATCCATTAGTAGAATCTATTTGAAGCTCCACATGGACATCGCAATATTCTGTTGGTTCCGTTCCCTTTATAAAGTATTGTTCTACTACTCTCGAGCCTCTTGGGTCCTTATAGCAAAGTTCTGTTGGAAGTTTTCCCGAATCCATACAAACAGCAATAGGTCCTACAATATTGTCAGGTCGATCAAAATCTTTATAGGGTAGATTTTTATGAGCCTCTTTCATTACCTGCATCCAAATATTAACAGGTTGCTTTCCACTAGAAACGCCTTTCATGGATACAGGTTCATCATGTCCAATCCATACCGCTCCAACGTAATAGGGTGTATATCCGACAAACCATACATCCTTATTATCAGATGTTGTACCGGTTTTACCTCTAACAGGATATGGGAAACTGGCAAGCCTTCTTGCTGTTCCTTCTGGGTCGTAAATAGGACCCTTTAATAAATTAGTCATTATAAAGGCTGTTTGAGGGCTTACGGCAACCCATTTTTGAGGTTTTTCTTCGAATAACGTTCTACCGTTTTTATCTAAAACTTTGAGCACAGCAATTGGTTCTATATGAACTCCTTGATTTGCTAAAGTTTGATAAGCAGAAGCGAGTTCTAAAGGAGTAACTCCTTTTGTGAGCCCCCCTAAAGCTATTGCAAGTTGCCTATCATTTTTGCTTCCCTTTAGCACTAAATCTTTTATTCCTAATTTTTTTGCATATTCAATTCCTCTGTCTATTCCTACCGAATCAAGCACTTTTACCGCAACGACATTAACAGACCGTGCTATAGCCTTCCACAGAGGGGTCAAGCCCCTATAATCATCAGAAAAATTCTGAGGTGACCAGGTACCGCTGCCGCTCTGGTAAAATATCGGAGAGTCATCGATAACACTTGCAGCAGTAAACCCCGAATCGATAGCTGCTGTGTAAACTACTATGGGTTTAAAAGCAGAGCCAGGCTGCCTATATGATTGGTATGCCCTGTTTAACCCCAATTTTTGATAATGCTCTCTTCCACCAACCAAAGCCTTAATCTCTCCAGTATTCACGTCAAGTACAACTACCGCACCTTGAGGTTGGGGAATGCCATTTTTATCTTTGATAGTATATGGGAAATTTGCAGGATTTGATAAAGCTTTTTCTGCAGCTTCCTGAATTTTAATATCAATTGTTGTATAAATCTTAAGGCCACCATTGTATATTCTGTCAAAAGCTTCATCTTCTGATATTCCTAAGGTCTCCTGAAGTTTTTTAGCTGTTTCTTGTATCACATAATCTGTAAAATAGGGAGCTTTATAACTTGCTTTTGGAGCATTCAAACCTACTAAAGTGATCTTTTCTTTTTTTGCTTGTTGGGCTTCTTCTTTTGTGATATAACCCAGTTCTGCCATTTTATCCAGAATTAATTCCTGGCGTTCTTTTGCATTTTCAAAATTTAGGTAAGGCGAAAAATATTGAGGGCCTTTTGGAACAGCTGCAAGCATTGCGCATTCAGCTAAGGTTAAATCTTTTACACTTTTACCAAAAAAGGTTTGTGCAGCTGCTTCAACTCCATAAGCAGAATGGCCGAAATAAATTTGGTTTAAGTAAAACTCAAGTATTTGATTTTTTGTATAGTGCCTTTCTAACTGAATTGCAAGCCATGCTTCTTGAATTTTTCTTTTTAAAGATTTTTCTTGTGTAAGAAAAGCATTTTTAACTAATTGTTGAGTTATCGTACTTGCTCCTCTATGATAACCACCTTTTAATATGTCCGTAATTAAAGACCCAATAATAGAACGTATATTTATTCCTTTATGAGAATAAAAATACTGGTCCTCAATGGCTATAAAAGCATTTTTCAAATTGTCTGGAATTTCTTCTAAAGGAACGGGTATCCTATTTTGCTCACCGTGAAGTTCGGAAACTATGTTTCCTTCTTTGTCTAAAACAAAAGAGGTTTCACTGGGTTTTAATTTTTTGGGGTCAAAGGGTGGAGCAGTCTTTATATATGAAAATACTAAACCCATGGCTACTCCGGAAGCTGCAATGAAAAAAAATAATAGTATTAATGCAAGCCCTCTAATAAAATTTCTTTTTTTCTTTCTCGTCATAAAATCCCCCTTTCTATAATTTTTATTATACCATAGTTGTCAAAAATAAAATGAATCAAATAAACATAGGTTTGAAATAATGTTTATACTATGTTATAATCGTTAAAAAACATAAAATGGAGAGGGAAAAGAATGAGACCAGAGGAACAGTTTGAAATTTTAAAAGGGAATACTGCTGAAATTATATCTGAAGAAGAATTATTAAGCAAACTAAAAAAATCTTACGAAACCAAAACACCTTTAAAAGTAAAACTGGGTCTTGATCCTACTGCACCTGATATCCATCTTGGACATGCTGTAGTTTTGAAAAAATTAAGGGAATTTCAGGACCTTGGACATGAAGTCATTCTAATCATTGGCGATTTTACAGGGATGATAGGTGATCCTACTGGAAAATCTGAGACACGGAGGCAGATGACAAAAGAAGAGGTATTGGAGAACGCAAAAACTTATAAAGAACAAGTATTTAAAATTTTGGACCCTGAGAAGACTAAAATTAAATTTAATAGTGAATGGCTTGCTAATTTAAAATTTGAGGATGTTATCCGCCTTGCTTCGAAATACACCGTAGCCCGAATGCTCGAAAGGGAAGATTTTAGCCAGCGATTCAGAGAGGGAAGGCCTATATCTATCCACGAATTCTTTTATCCTTTAATGCAGGGATACGATTCCGTTGCATTAAAAGCTGATGTGGAATTAGGAGCTACTGAACAAAAATTTAATATTTTGATGGGACGCACATTACAAAAGGAATACGGTCAGGAACCGCAAGTTGCCATGCTAATGCCGATATTAATAGGCATTGATGGAGTAAAAAAAATGAGCAAGAGCCTTGGGAATTACATAGGAATAAATGAACCACCTGGAGAAATTTATGGAAAAGTGATGTCAATACCTGATGAGATATTGATTGAATACTATAATTTGGCTACGGCGTTGCCAAAAGAGGAAGTAAAGAAAATTGAGAGGGGATTAAGAGATGGGTCCCTGCACCCGAGAGATGTAAAAATGGCACTAGCCAGAGAAATAGTTAAAATGTACCACGGCTTTGAGGAAGCAAAGAAGGCTGAAGAAAATTTTATTAAAGTGTTTCAAAAAAAGGATTTGCCCGATGAGATAAACGAGTTATATATTTCTAAGGACAATTTAAATCCCCATGGAAAGATATGGCTTCCTAAACTTTTATCCATTGCCGGGCTTGTATCATCAAACAGTGAAGCCCAGAGGTTAATTTTACAGGGAGCAGTAAAAATAAACGGCGAGAGAGTAGAAAATCCATTAGATATAGATATAAAAGAGCCCATAATTGTTCAGGTAGGTAAGAGAAAGTTTGCCAAAATAGCTATCAAAGATTAAATAAATAAATTACTTAAGATAAACTTTTGTGAACTCCTCCAGCATATTCTAAATATATGGAGGGGTTTTTTATGTGGGGAAAATATAAATTCTATAGGTTAAAAAAATCTACGTTTAGTATTTATATTATTATTTTTTTAATTTTTGTTATTATTTTGTTTATTTTTAGTTTTATAGAACATCAAATAGCCCCAACAATTCAAACAATAGCTGAAGCAAGAGCAAGAATAATCGCAACAGAAGCAATTAATAATGCGATTAAAGAAAAAATAGCAAAAAATATTCAATACAAAGATTTAATTACAATACATAAAGATGTTAACGGTCAAATAACATTAATTCAAATAAATACCGTAGAAATAAACCGCATAGAAACAGAAACTTCTCTAGAAGCTGTAAAAAGATTAAAGCAGATATCAATGGAGATGATAAAAATACCTTTAGGCCTTGTTACGGGAAGCAAAATTTTAGCTAATTTAGGACCAAATATTAATATTTTGCTTCAGCCTGTCGGAACCGTAGAAGTAGATACAACAGAAGCTTTTGAAGAAGCTGGGATTAACCAAACAAGGCATAAAGTAATTCTTTCGATTTCGGCAAAGGTTAAAGTTGTTCAACCCTTTTTCAGTACTGAAGTTGATATTCATACAGATGTTCCTATAGCAGAAACAATAATTGTAGGTACTGTTCCTCAAACAATTTTGGATTTCAAATAATTTTATAATGGGATTTTACCTTTAATTGTTTTTTATTAATGTAGTTAATTTTAAACTATATTTTGACCTTTTCATAAATCTTGAGATTAAAAACTGTTTTATTTAATTAAAGTAATGGGTTAATTTTATAGTAAGTAAGAGAATATGTAAGCATAATTAAAAATATTTGAGCACATGGAATATATTTTAAAAAAAATAGAGTTTGTTGAATTTACAATGAATTGAATAAGTCTAATTTTTGTGCTAAATTATAAAAGCTGTGAAGATAACATTAAAGAACGTCATAAAAGTTTACAAAAAAGTTGACAAAGCACTGTATTATAGTATATAATAAAATCCCAAGCAAATGGACAAACCTTCATTAAACTGGCTGGACCTTGGAAACTGAACAGTGCCACGCCTGAGAGTTTTAACCTAAGGTGTGTAAGAAGCGGCTTAGTGAAGAATTCATTAAGCCGATATATAAGGATGATTTAAGTTGAGAGTTTGATCCTGGCTCAGGACGAACGCTGGCGGCGTGCCTAACACATGCAAGTCGAGCGGAGGCAGTGGAAGGCGGAAGCTGGAAGCTGCCTTAGCGGCGGACGGGTGAGTAACACGTAGGCAACCTACCCACCACACGGGGATAGCCCTGGGAAACCGGGGGTAATACCCGATGACTTT
>JGI24230J36428_100009_pt1 | contig 56761 bp, 58 predicted proteins | sample YelNats1bottle14_FD_36428 | JGI IMG/M metagenome (IMG submission 36428) | reverse complement strand
AGATGGGTAAATATACTCGGTTAGGACCATAAGAAAAGGTGACATTTTCTCTGAATAAAACTACCCCTCTTGGGGTGACATTTTCATAGAATCTTGACATAGGCTTGATTTTATTCTATATGTTAAAGTTCCTTTGAAATCTCCACCAATCTGCAGAAGGAGCAAATTTCTGTTGTAGTGACCTGGCCGCAAATTTTACATTCTTTTAAATCCAGTTTTTCTTTGACATCCTGAAAATGTTTTCTGCCCTTTTCAAGGAAATTTATTAGAAATCTTTGTTTTGTCCCCGGGCTTTCCTCTTCCAACCTGTTGAGCACTTCCTTGTATAAAATAGAACTTGCACCAACAGCATGAGGACATTCTTCGTGGATAAATTTAATTTCATTAAATAAAATATAAGACAGATTCTCCCTTTCCGTTAAAGTAAAAAGGGGTTTTACTTTTTTAACCAATTTTGGATGAGTGCTTGGAAGTACAGGTGCCTGCCTTGCAAGATATCCTTCCTGCCAGCTCAAAGTATTTCCTAAAAGCGTAGCTGCTTCGTCATCCAGATTATGCCCCGTTGCAACTGCTGTAAATCCTCCATCTAAAGCAACTTTGTTAAATAGGTAGCGCTTAATTGTTCCGCAAATCGAGCAAGGGCTTCTTTTTAGTTTTTTGGAAAGTTTATGGATTTCCAGGCCGTATTCTTTTTTTATGTTCTTAATAATCAAAGGAAGTTTTTTCTCATTAGCGAAATCTTCCACAATCTCTTGAGACCTGTCCGAATATTCTCCAATACCCAAGTTAATATACATAGCTGTAACATCGTAGCCGTTTTTATATAAAACATCCCACAACGCCATGCTGTCTTTTCCGCCGGATACCACAATAAGGATTTTTTCTCCCTTTTTAAACATTCTTTCTTTCTTAATGTTTTTATCTACCTGATTATAATAGTAGTGCATAAAACAATTTTCACAGAAAGCCGCATTATGCCTTTCAAGATATATAACTGCTTTTTCTTTGCATCTTCTGCATCGCATATTATACCCCCTTTTTATCCTCCAGAAATCGCAGAAAGTATTTCAACCGTATCTTCATCATTCACCATTTCATCAGGAGTAACCATTTTCCCATTTTTTAATACCACATTGGATTCTAAGCTGAATTTTAATTCTTCCGCAAGCTTTTTAACCGTTTTCCCGCCTGATATTTCTAATTCTTTTTTAAAAGGCATGTAGAATATTACCTTCATATGTTCAAAATCCCCCTCTAATAACCTTTCTGGTATTCTTTAAAGGCCTTTTCAACTTCCCTTTCAGCGTCTTTCCTTTTTATATCTTCTCTTTTGTCGTATAATGTTTTACCTTTTGCAAGTGCAAGTTCGACTTTAATTTTTCCCCTTTCATTCAAATATAGCTTCAATGGTATGAGGGTGAGCCCCTTTTCCTTTACAAGCCCGTAGAGCCTCATTATTTCTCTTTTGTGCATTAAAAGCTTCCTCGGCCTTAAAGGGTCCTTATTAAAAATATTGCCCTTTTCATAAGGGCTAACATGCATATTGTATATAAAAATTTCCCCGTTTTCAACCCTTGCAAAACTATCCTTTAAATTTGCCTTCCCTTCTCTGATTGATTTTACTTCGGTTCCAGCAAGGGCAATACCTGCTTCATAGGTTTCCAATATATGATAATCGTGATAGGCTTTTCTATTCGTAACCAAATCCCTCACTATTTTTGGCAAAAAAATACCCCCTTTTTTACCCCTCTAATCTGTAACATCCACCAGAGCAAAATCTATCTGCCTTTCCAACTTATCCACTTTAACGACTTTTACCCTTACTTTGTCACCTATTTTAAACTCCCTTTTTGTCCTTTCTCCCCTTAATGTCAATGTTCTTTCATCAAAGATATAATAGTCATCATCCAAGCTGCTGACATGAACAAGCCCTTCGACGGTATTCTCCAATTCCACAAAAAATCCAAAAGAGGTGGTGCTCGATATTACACCGTTGAATTCCTCGCCAATTCTGTCTTCCATATATTCGACCATTTTAAGCTCAACAGTTTCTCTTTCTGCCTCATCAGCTATTCTTTCTCTTTCAGAAGACAATTTTGCAATTTTCCCAAGCATCTTACTCAATTGTTCCTGCCTTTGTTCAGTAATCGTGCCTTCCAGTTGCTCTCGCAAAATTCTGTGTATTATAAGGTCCGGATACCTTCTTATCGGAGATGTAAAATGGGTATAAAAACTTGTTGCAAGCCCAAAATGTCCCACATTTTCATCACTGTAGCGAGCACGTTTCAGAGACCTTAAAAGAACCGTATTTACAACTTTTTCTTCAGGTTTGCCTTTTACTTCTTCTAAAACCTTTTGCAGTGCTTTGGGTTTTAGATTTCTAATACCCTTTATAGAATATCCCAAATGATTCAGGAATTCTTGAAGAGAAAAAATTTTTTCCATATCTGGTACTTCATGAATCCTATATACAAAAGGTATTTTAAGCCAAAAAATATGTTCTGCTATTACTTCATTTGCAGCAAGCATGAATTCTTCAATCATTCTGTGGGATGTCCTTCTTTCTTCTTTCACTATCGCTACGGGTTTCCCATTTTCATCCAATTTAACTTTTGCTTCTTCTAAGTTAAAATCAAGGCTCCCCCTGTTAAACCTTTTTTTGTTTAAAATAGATGCAAGCTCAGCCATCAATTTAAAATCATCAACTAAATATTGGTACCTTTTAATTACTTCTTCGTCCTCATCTTCTAATATCCTGTTTACCTCGTCATAGGTCATCCTTTCACAGCTTCTTATAACACTGGGAACAATATTGTATTTTTTTACCTCTCCCTTTTCACCAAAATCTATTATAACACTCATTGTCAATCTATCAACCTTAGGATTTAAGCTGCATATACCGTTTGAAAGTTTTGGAGGTAGCATGGGAATTACTCTATCTACCAAATAAACGCTACAACCCCTTTTCATCGCCTCTATGTCAAGGGGTGTTTTTTCTTTTACATAATAACTTACATCAGCTATATGCACTCCCAACCTGTACCCGCCCGGAATTCTTTCTATTGATACAGCATCATCAAAATCCTTGGCATCTTCACCATCAATAGTAACAATTTTTTGCCCTCTTAAATCCAGCCTTCCTTTAATATCTTCCTCTGTCACATGGTCGGGAATATCTTCCAACTGTTTTAATACCTTTTTAGGAAATTCTAAAGGTAGGTCGTATTTTTTGATTATGGAGAGAATATCTACTCCCTTTTCATCTTCGTAACCTAATATTTCCAAAATACTTCCTTCGGGATTTCTTCTTCCTTCCGGCCACTTGGTAATCCCAACAACTACCTTTTGTCCGGATTTAGCACCTTTCAATTCATCCTTAGGGATTATAACATCGTAAAAAAATCTCTTGTCGTCAGGGGAAACATAAGCCACGTGTTTTTGTATTTCTAAAGTCCCTACAATCTTTTTATTCGCTCTTTTTAAGATCCTGATTACTTCACCTTCCATGCGACCGCCTGCAGGTTTATACGTAGGCCTTACAATAACTCTGTCGTTGTGCATTGCACCGTGAAGATTCTCAAGGCTTATGTATATATCTTCTTTATCAGGATCATCGGGAATTAAAAAAGCGTATCCGCGGCTGTGCCCTTCAAGTCTTCCAACAACAAGGTTCATCCTTTCGGGAAGGCCGTACTTACCCTTTTTATTTTTTACGACAAACCCTTCTTTTTCCATATACATTAAAGTCTTTAAAAGCACATCAGCTTCTTTCATTTCAAGCCCTAAACTGTATAAGAGTTCCGCCTCAGACATCGGTTTATATTCCATTTTTTTCATAAGTTCCAAAATTTTGTGCTGAAGATCCATAAAAAAAAGCCTCCCCGGTCAAAATTTTTTACAGCCCCAAATCCTCATGGATTTCCTTCATTGCCTCCAAAGCAAGACTTATGAACTCCTCAAGGGAAAGATTAATATCCCTGCAAGTTAAAATTTTTTCTCGGCTCGCTCCCTTAGCAAAGGATTTTTCGTAAAATCTATTAATAACAAATTGAGTATCTATTGAAGCAAGCTTTTTATCGGGATGAATAAGGGCACTTGCTACAATAAGACCGGTAATCGGATCAACGGCAAACATTGCTTTATCAAGCAAGCTTTCTCTTTTTATACCGTGTTCTTCATTATGGGCTTCAATGGCGTGAGCAATTTCTTCCCCAAGCCCCCATTCCCTTGCAAGTTTGCCACCGACCAAACTGTGTTTTGACATATCATCCTTTACCATGTCGTAATCCACATCATGTAAGAGCCCCGTCAATCCCCATTTTTCCTCATCCTCTCCGAAATGCTTTGCAAGCCTCCTCATTACCGCTTCAGCAGCAATCATATGCTTTACTAAGTTTTTATTGGAAACCTTTTCTTTAACAATTTTTAATGCCTCTTCCCTTGTCAATTTGTACCCACTCCTTTTTATTATTACCAAAACTTTTTCATTTATTGTACAGGTTTTGCCGGTATTTTTCAAGCAAAATCAAATTATTAGATTAAAATCCATATGCCGACTGCTGCTAAAAAACCCATTAAGCCTCCAAAATAAAAGGGAGCAGCAGCCCCGAATATATTCCAAAGTACCCCTGCTAAAAATGAAGCGGGGAAAAGCCCAATGCCCACAAGAGTTGCATGAAGCCCTATCATAGTCCCTCTCACATCTTCAGGAGCAATTTCGGCGATAAAAGCTTTTTCAACCCCTTCGGTAAATGCCATATAAAGGCCGTAAATTCCGAAGAGAATCCAAACCGTAGAAGGCATTTTAGCTAACCCAAAACCAAAATAAACTATGCTGTATGCCAAATACCCCAAAACTATCATTCTTTTTCTTCCTATTTTGTCAGATATAACCCCTGCAGGGTAAGAAAAAATATCGTAAATTATATTATAGATTAAGTAAAGTAAAATAACCGTCCTGTCATTAAAACCAATATTTTTTGCTTTTAAAAGTAAGAACTGATTTGACGAATTACCAAGGGTAAATATAAACATTATAATTAAAAACATCTTGAGCCTATTGTCCAATTTATTCCATTCCAGCGACAATTTTTTTGCCTTTATAACATTTTCACCCTTTTCCTTTATTAAAAATAAGGCCAAAACACCTAAAAATGCAGGAATCAATGAGAACAGAAATATATTGTTGTAATTAATATTTGGCTGACCTAATAATATATAAGCAATAATTACACCGATTGCAGCTCCAAGGGTATCCATCATTCTGTGCAGCCCAAAGGCCTTCCCCAACTCTTCTTTTTTAGCTGATTCAGCAATGAGCGCATCCCGAGGTGCTGTTCTTATGCCTTTCCCAAATCTATCTATCACCCTCGCTGCCAAAACCATGGGCCAGGAAAATGCTAAATAAAGGATAAGCTTTCCGATAATTGAAAAACCGTATCCGGCTAAAGCAAAAGTTTTCCTTTTTTTAATTTTATCCGAATAGTAACCTGAAAAAACCTTCAAAAGGCTTGCTAAGCTTTCAGCAATCCCTTCAATAGTCCCCACTATTAGGGGGGTTGCACCGAGCCTTGAGGTTAAATATATGGGAAGGAGGGGATAAACCATTTCCGTGCTAATATCGGTCAATAAGCTTGTAATTCCAAGTATTATAACGTTCCACATATTTAGACCATCCCTTCTTTTTTATATATTTCTAAGGAAAATTCTCGCAGGGCTTTATCGCATTTTCCCAGTATATTTAAAGCATCAACCCTCTTTTCCGCACAAAAAAAATCCCTTTTGTTTATCTTATCAAACCACCTTTTTAATTTATCCAGTTCTTCATCATTTTCTTCTAATTCTGCAAAAGTGAAATTTTTTCTTTCTGTTTCTTTTTGAATTTCTCTTAAAAAATCCTCGCACTTTTCAATAAGTTCGTCGTATTCGATATTCCTTTGTTCGTTAAAATTTTTTATTATAAGCTCTTTTTCCTTTTGCCATACATTCAAAACCCTAAAAGTATAGGCTTCTCCTCCACTACTTCTAATTTCGGATGTAAGATCATAAAGTTCTTTTTCGAAATTTTCTAAAGCGGGCAGTAAAGCAGATGACTGCTGAATATAAAGGGCACCTATTTCTTTTAGCTTCCTCCACACTTTTACCCTCGGAGTAGAAGGCTCCGCAGGAACCTTATAAATAAATAATAACCACCCATTAAAATCTTTTTCCTCCAAATTACCACCCCTTTTTTGTAACATCTGTTTAATTATAATTGTAACATTTGTTTCAAAATAGTCAATAATAATCGACCAATTTTTGCAAATAATTATTTATATTTTGAAGGTAATCTTTAATTTATGCAGAATATATAATATATAAAAATTACAATATTAAGAAGGGGGTATATTATGACCTCATTAAGGCAAGTGTATAAATGTGAAATATGCGGGAATATTGTCGAGGTACTTCATGCAGGTAAAGGACAGCTCGTCTGCTGCGGACAGCCCATGAAACTTTTAGTTGAAAACACTGTAGATGCAAGTAAAGAAAAACATGTGCCGGTTATTGAAAAAATTGAAGGAGGCTATAAAGTTAAAGTGGGAAGCGTTCCCCATCCAATGGAGGAAAAGCATTACATCGAATGGATCGAACTTATCACGGAGAAAGGCACTTTAAGGGAGCTTCTAAACCCCGGACAAGCCCCTGAAGCGGTATTTTATACCGATGCTGAAAAAGTTAGCGCAAGGGAATACTGCAATATTCACGGATTATGGCTAAATAAAATAGAATAATTAGTTAAACAAAAAAGTGGGTTTTAACCCACTTTTCGTTTTATCATTACCTTACTTTATTATCTTACTTTATTATAATGTTAGTTACTTTAAATTTTAATAATTCTCTAATAATCTCTCATAATATGCCCTCGGATGGTCGCATGCTGGGCATTTCTCCGGTGGTTCTGGTCCTTCGTGTATGTATCCGCAGTTTCTGCAGCGCCATTTTATAGGAGTTTCACTTTTGAATACAGTTCCCTCCTTTAAGCGCTGTAAAAGTTTCCTATACCTTTCTTCATGGGCTCTTTCCACTTCTGCTACTTTCTCGAAGTGCTCTGCAATTTCTATAAATCCTTCTTCTCGTGCGACTTGTGCAAACTCTTTATACATACTTGTCCATTCATAATTTTCTCCACCTGCTGCTTCTTCAAGGTTTTTTGCCGTATCTCCAATTAAACCTAAATATTTTGCCCAAACCTTAGCATGTTCCTTTTCGTTTTCTGCAGTCTCCAAAAAAATTGATGCAATCTGCTCAAAGCCTTCTTTTTTCGCAACAGAAGCAAAATAGGTGTATTTATTCCGCGCTTGAGATTCGCCTGCAAATGCAGCAAGTAAATTTTTTTCTGTCCTTGAACCTTTTAATTCCATTTAAAACCCCTCCTCAAGTATTAAATACCTACTAGAAATTTTTATTTTTGTATATTTACATATTTCGATTTAAATCTCATATTTCCTCTTTTATGGTAAAAATTTTATTCTTTATTTGCAAAATACTTTAATATTTCCATGGGTAATGGAAATATTATTGTCGAATTCTTCTCTACAGCAATTTCGGAAAGGGTCTGCAATTGTCTTAGCTGCAGGGCACCGTAATTTTGAGATATAATCCTTGCTGCTTCTGACAATTTTTCCGCAGCCTGAAGTTCACCTTCCGCTCGAATAATTTTAGCCCGCCTTTCCCTTTCCGCCTCAGCTTGTTTTGCCATTGCTCTTTTCATTTCCTCAGGTAGCTCTATGGATTTTATCTCCGTAGCCGTTACCTTTACTCCCCACGGATCAGTAGCCTTATCAAGTTCTTCTCTTAACATCTCGTTTAATTCCTGTCTTTTTGCAAGTATCTCATCCAAATCGTATTTGCCTAAAATAGCCCTCAATATTGTCTGTGCCAGTAAACTTGTGGCGTTAAAATAGTTTTGGACCCTTAACACCGCGAGCTCAGGCTGAAAAACATTGAAGTAAACTACCGCATCGATGTTTACAGGTATATTATCCTTAGTTATAATCTCCTGTCTCGGCACATCAATGGTAGCTGTCCTTAAATCAACGATTAACATTCTGTCAATGCCAAAAGGCATTATTACGTTTATTCCCGGCCCTACCACATATGCAAATTTACCAAACCTTAAAAGGACACCTCTTTGATATTCATTTACAATTTTAACAGTATTGGCCATTAATGAAATTAAGATCATAAATAATATAACCGAAAAAATTATATTTCCTGCAAATGCTGAAGCGCCTAAGATAACTGCCGAAATTGCGGAAGTTAATACAATCACGGAAGTTCTTTTCGAATTCAATGAAAATAATACCCATGCAATGCAAAACAACGCTTGAACGATGATGATAATGAAGTTTATCGTATTAAAGAAGGTCCAAATATTAAAAAACATAAATCTTTCACCTCTATTCTTTAAACCTAATATACATCATTTTGGTAATAATTTCAAACATTATTTTCTTATGAGACAAAAAATCCCCTGCACTTTTGTACAGGGGATATTTTTTACATGAAAAGAGGTGCAAAAACCAACGCCACTATGGTCATAAGCTTTATTAAAATGTTCAATGAAGGCCCTGAAGTATCTTTAAAGGGATCACCTACGGTATCGCCTACAACAGCCGCTGCATGGGTAGGTGTACCTTTCCCGCCGTAATTGCCTTCTTCGATATATTTCTTAGCATTGTCCCAAGCACCACCGGAATTTGCCATTTGAATAGCTATCATTACGCCTGTAACCAACGCACCTGCTAAGAGGCCACCCAAAGCTTCCTTGCCCAATATAAACCCTATCAAAATTGGAACAACTACTGCCATAAGGCCTGGAATAATCATTTCTTTAAGTGCTGCTTTTGTACTAATATCAACACATCTTGCATAGTCCGGTTTTGCCTTTTCTTCCATTATCCCCGGAATTTCTCTGAATTGGCGGCGAACCTCTTCAATCATTTGATAAGCTGCTTTACCTACAGCCTCCATGGTTATAGCAGAAAAGAGATATGGAAGCATTCCGCCGATTAAAAGCCCTACTATTACCTCAGCTTTTAATAGATTAATGCCTTCTTTTAATCCTGCAGCAGAAGTATACGCAGAAAATAGCGCAAGAGCCGTCAACGCAGCAGAACCAATAGCAAAACCTTTACCCATAGCTGCCGTAGTATTTCCTACTGCATCCAGCTTGTCCGTTATCTTTCTAACCGAAGGATCAAGTTCTGCCATCTCGGCAATACCACCTGCATTGTCAGCAATCGGGCCGTATGCGTCTACAGCAACGGTCATACCCGTTGTGGAAAGCATACCTATTGCCGCTAAGGCAATGCCGTAAAGCCCTGCAAATTTATAAGAAAGGATAACCGCAAGAGCAATAAAAATAACGGGTAAAGCGGTGCTTTTCATACCAACAGCAAGTCCAGTAATGATGTTTGTTGCAGGACCAGTTTGGGAGGCTTTTGCAATTTCTTTTACGGAAGCATAGCTTGAAGAAGTATATATCTCCGTTAATAGACCGATAATAGTGCCAACAACAATGCCTGAAGCCGTCGCATAAAATACGCTTATTTCTCCTAAAATGTACTTGCTCAAGAAAAAGCTTGAAATTATAACCAATATAGCACTTGCAAAGGTACCATTACGTAAGGCTTTTTGAGGGTCTTTCCCCTCGTCCGTTTTTACAAAAAGTGTGCCGATAATAGAGCTGATTATCCCAGCAGCTGCTATTATCAACGGGAAAATAATACCTTTTATTCCGTAAGGTTGTCCCGTGGTGGTACTTACAGCTACTGCACCTATTGCCATACCGGAAACTATTGAGCCAACGTATGATTCGAAAAGGTCTGCACCCATTCCGGCCACATCGCCTACATTGTCGCCTACGTTATCGGCGATTACAGCAGGGTTCCTCGGGTCATCTTCGGGTATTCCTGCCTCAACCTTGCCCACAAGGTCTGCTCCTACATCCGCTGCTTTTGTATAAATTCCACCGCCAACCCTTGCAAAAAGAGCTATAGAACTCGCTCCAAGGGCAAAACCGTTTATAACATCGAAACTTTTGATATCCGAAGGATTGCCGAAAAGATAATACATTATACTTAGGCCGAGAAGCCCAAGACCAACTACAGACATTCCCATTACGGCACCGCCGGAAAATGCAATGCTTAAGGCTTTGTTTTGACCCTCACGGGCTGCATTAGCGGTCCTTACATTGGCTCTTGTTGCCACATTCATTCCGATAAAACCAGCAAGTACCGAAGCAATTGAACCGCTTATGTAGCATACTGCCGTATTCCAGCTAATAAAAAATCCTATTATCAAAAACATTACAATAACAAATATTACAAGGGTTCTGTATTCTCTAAAAAGAAAAGCCATTGCCCCTTCATGGATAGCATTGGAGATCTCCTGCATCCTTTGATTGCCTGCAGGACTCTTTACAACCCTCATAGCAAGGAAAAAGGCAAAAACCAAAGCTACAATTCCCGCTATGGGTGCCAGTGCTATTAAGTTTTCCATTTTCAAGCTCCCTCCAAATTTATGTTATTTTGTAAATATTATCATCATTACAACGGATAAAATTAAAAACAGGGCGGCAAGAACCTCAGTCAATTTGGCAAGTTTCTCTTCAATACCTTTTTTCTTTCCAAAAAATACTTCTGCTCCTCCTGAAATTGCACCCGAAAGGCCTGCACTTTTACCGGGCTGTAAAAGTACAGTAATTATTAGTCCGATACAAATAAGCATATATATAACCGATACCGCGATTTTAAGCGCTGACATCTTCGCACCCCCTATCTTTTAATTAACGAAAGTTATTTTACCACAATAAATAAAAAAACTCAATATTTTACAAGTGCTTTAATCATTTTTGCTTTTTTTTGCTAAAAATTTTTTTAGTAATATTATTTGCTAGATTAATTAATTTTATGAATTATTCATATTATTAGCTAATCAAAGCATAAGCCTCAAAGCATTTTTGATTATGCTTTGAGGCTTACATATTTTTAGGCTAAATTTTAATGGTTAAATTTTACTTTTTTATATTATAAAAGGCTTTCATTCCAGGAAATTCCGCAGCTAATCCAAGTTCTTCTTCAATCCTTAAAAGCTGATTGTATTTTGCCACCCTGTCAGTTCTTGATGGAGCTCCTGTTTTAATCTGTCCGGCATTTACAGCAACCACAAGGTCAGCAATTGTTGTGTCCTCTGTTTCACCTGAACGGTGTGATACAATTGCCGTATAACCCGCTCTTTCAGCCATTTTTATTGCATTCAAGGTCTCTGTTAGGGTTCCAATTTGATTTAATTTAATCAATATTGAGTTTGCAACACCAAGTTTTATCCCTTTCTCCAACCTTTCTGTATTGGTAACAAAAAGGTCGTCTCCAACAAGCTGGATTTTCTCACCCAAGGCCTCTGTAAGCATCTTCCAACCATCCCAGTCCTCTTCGGCCATACCGTCTTCTATAGAGATAATGGGATATTTCTCCACAAGCCTTACGTAATATTCTACTATTCCCGCAGAATCGTATTCTAAACCTTCTCCCTTTAATTGATACTTGCCATCCTTGTAAAATTCGGTGGCAGCAGGATCCAAAGCAATGAATATATCTTCACCGGGCACATACCCTGCCTTTTCAATAGCCTCGATTATGACCTTTATTGCTTCTTCATTGGAGGAAAGATTAGGTGCAAATCCTCCTTCATCACCTACAGCTGTATTCAATCCTTTTTCAGACAATACCTTTTTCAAAGTATGGAAAGTCTCTGAACCCATTCTCAAAGCGTGGGAAAAGCTTTTTGCACCAACAGGCATTATTATGAATTCCTGCAAATCCACATTGTTATCCGCGTGTTTTCCGCCGTTTAAAATATTCATCATAGGAATAGGCAATACTTTTGCATTTACCCCACCTATATAGCGGTAAAGACTGACTCCTAAATGGTTGGCTGCAGCCTTAGCACAGGCCAAGGAAACGCCTAATATGGCATTTGCCCCGAGTTTTCCTTTGTTTGGAGTTCCATCAAGGTCTATCAATAATTTGTCGATGCTTACCTGATCGATGGCATCCATTCCGATTAATTCCTGCGCAATAATGTTATTTACACTTTCTACCGCTTTTAATACACCTTTGCCGTGAAATCTTTTGGCATCTTTATCCCTTAACTCCACTGCCTCAAATTGTCCCGTTGATGCCCCTGAAGGCACGGCAGCCCTGCCAAAACTGCCATCTTCCAATACCACTTCTACCTCAACAGTAGGATTTCCCCTGGAATCCAATATTTCTCGCGCATAAACATCAACAATTGTAGACATAAGAATCCCCTTTCAATAAAGATTTTTTTAATACTTAAAATTTACTTATTCAATAATTAGGTTTTGTCCTGTCATCTCTTCAGGTTTTTCTAAACCCAAAAGAAATAGCATTGTAGGTGCTACATCTGCAAGTATTCCCTTGCGTAGCCTGTAAAATTTGTCATCAACTATTATAAAAGGCACAGGGTCATTGGTGTGAGCGGTATGAGGTTCTCCAGTTTCAGGGTCCTTCATCCTTTCCGCATTTCCGTGATCAGCAGTGATTATGGCTATGCCGCCTTTTTCTTCAACTTTCTCTACAACCTTACCCAAGCACTCATCAACTACTTCAATAGCCTTAACAGCAGCCTCAAATACACCCGTATGCCCTACCATATCTGGATTTGCAAAGTTTAATATAATCACATCGTAATAATCTCTATTTATTTGCTTTATTACTTCTTCTGTTACTTCATAAGCGCTCATTTCAGGCTTAATATCATATGTAGGCACTTTGGGCGACGGTATAAGTATCCTATCTTCTCCTGGGTAGGACCTTTCAACTCCCCCATTAAAAAAGAAAGTAACATGGGCGTATTTCTCGGTTTCCGCTATTCTTAGCTGTCTTAAGCCCGCTTTAGAAATTACCTCACCAAAAATATTATTTAACGACTGGGGTTTATAAGCTATGTTTGCGTTCTTAGCCTTTTCATCGTATTGAGTCATGGACACATAATAAACATTAAGAAAACCTTTTTTTCTTTCAAATTCACAAAAGTCCTCATTGCAGAAAGCATACGTAAGCTGTCTTGCTCTGTCAGGCCTAAAGTTAAAAAATATTATAGAATCATTGTTATTAATAGTAGTTACAGGTTTATTTTCTTCATCTATAATTACTGTAGGTTTTACAAACTCGTCGGTCTCCCCTCTTTCATAAGCCATGTCAAGAGCATCCTTAGCGCTCCTTGCGTATATACCTTCACCCATAACCATTGCATCGTATGCCTTTTGGGTCCTGTCCCATCTTTTATCCCTATCCATTGCGTAATACCTTCCAGAAATTGTTGCAATTTTGCCTACACCCAACTCCCTGATTTTTTCTTCCAATTGATTTATATAAACACCCGCACAGGCTGGGGGCACATCCCTCCCATCTAAGAATGCATGAATGTAAACTTTATTTAAATTGTTCCTTTTTGCAAGTTCAAGGAGAGCAAAAAGGTGCTCTATATGGCTGTGCACTCCTCCATCTGACAATAACCCCATTAAATGTAGAGAACTGTTATGTTTTTTAGCATTTTCTACAGCTTTCAATAAAACTTCATTCTTAAAAAAACCGCCCTTTTTTATGTCCTCACTAATGCGGGTAAATTCTTGATAAACTATTCTGCCTGCACCGAGGTTCAAATGTCCTACTTCAGAATTTCCCATCTGACCTTCGGGAAGGCCGACTGCCAAACCACTTGCTTCCAATACAGTGTTGGGATAGTCCCTAATCAATCTATTAAAATTTGGTGTATTTGCTTTCATTATTGCATTCCCATCTACTCTTTCATCAATCCCCCATCCGTCTAAAATTATTAGGGTAAGAGGTTTTTTTCTCACCATTATTCAACTCCTTGATCCTTGTAGGCGCATATTTTATAAAAACATTGCGGGTCTATGCTTGCACCACCAACCAAAACTCCATCTATGTCTTCTTCCTTCATCAATTCTTTGGTGTTGTCCGGTTTTACACTTCCTCCGTATAATATTCTAATATTTTTTGCTATTTTTTCACCATAAAGATTTTCTATTTCCTTTCTAATACTGCTAATAACTTCCTGCGCATCTTTGGGAGTAGCAACCTTGCCAGTTCCTATAGCCCAGATAGGTTCATATGCAAATACAATCTCTTCGCCGGTAAAAAGCTCTATATCCTTTAAGGCTCTTTGAACTTGAGATTTTACCACAATTAGGGTTATGTTTTCTTCTCTTTCCTTTAAACTCTCTCCAACACATATGACCGGCTTAATACCGTATTTTAAAGCAGCTTTCACTTTCTTATTTACAGTCTCATCGGTCTCGGCAAAATACTGCCGTCTTTCAGAATGTCCTATAATCACATATTCACAGGGTATTTCAGAAAGCATCATAGGCGAAATTTCTCCAGTAAAAGCTCCCTTTTCTTCCCAATGCATATTTTGTGCCCCTATTTTTACGTTCGTCCCTTTTACTTTTTTATAGCCTTCCCACAGGCTGGTAAAGGGTGGAAAAATTACAATCTCCACTTCTTTTAAGTTTTCTGCAAGTTGTAAAAATTTATCTAAGAAAGTTATAGTCTCCGACACATTGTTATGCATCTTCCAATTACCGGCAATTAAAGGACGTCTCATTTAAAAAACCCCCATATCATTTATCATTTAATACGGCAACACCGGGAAGTTCCTTGCCTTCCAAAAATTCAAGAGAAGCTCCACCGCCTGTGGAAATATGTGTCATTTTATCAGCAAAGCCCAATTGTTCAACTGCAGCAGCAGAATCACCGCCACCTACTATCGTAATGGCTCCAGACTCTGCCATCGCTTTTGCAATTGCTAAAGTACCTTCTGCAAAAGATCTAATTTCAAAAACACCCATTGGCCCATTCCATACCACAAGTTTAGCCCTTTTAATAATTTGGGCAAATTTTTCCCTTGTTTTTTCTCCGATATCTACTCCTATTAAATTTGAGGGAATTTCAGAGGAAGATACTGTTTTATAAGGAGAACCTTCTTTTATTTCTTCCGTAACCACAATGTCCTCAGGCAGGACCAAATCTACGCCTTTTTCCTCGGCTTCTTTCATCAGGGATCTTGCAAGCTCTATCTTATCCTCTTCTAATAATGATTTTCCGATTTCATAACCCTTAGCCTTTAAAAAGGTAAAAGCCATGCCTCCCCCTATCAAAAGGGAATCCACCTTATTAAGTAAATTAGTTATTACACCTATTTTATCGCTGACTTTTGCTCCACCGAGTACCGCAACAAAAGGTCTTTCCGGATTTTCCAATGCTTTACCCATTATTTCAATTTCTTTCTGCATTAGAAAGCCAGCACCCGAGGGAAGATATTCTGCTATACCTGCAGTAGAAGCATGAGCCCTGTGGGCTGTACCGAAAGCGTCATTTATATAAATGTCTGCTAAACCAGCAAGTTTTTTTGCAAACTCTCTGTCGTTTTCTTCTTCTTGGGGATAAAAGCGAAGGTTTTCAAGAAGCAGAACATCCTTAGGATTCATTTTATTTACTAATTCTTCCACTTGAGGTCCAATGCAATCGCTTGCAAAAATTACTTCCTTATTTAATAATTCGGAGAGCCTTTTTGCAACAGGAGCTAAACTGTACTTGGGGTTAAATTTTCCTTTGGGCCTGCCCAAATGGGAAGCAAGGATAACCTTTGCCTCGTTTTCAATAAGATAGGTAATTGTGGGAAGTGCAGCTTTTATTCGCGTATCATCAGTAATATTTCCTTCATCATCTAATGGCACATTAAAGTCAACACGAACAAACACCCTCTTACCTTTTACGTCAAAATCTTTTACGGTTTTTTTGTTCATTATTTTCCCTCCTCATTAATAAGATTAACAGCAGCCCCTTCATCGGTAATGAGATAATTGGGCTTAAAAAATTTTATAAAAGCCTTGATTGCCAAAGCCTTTTTTTGCCCTCCTGCCACCGAAATGACAGTAGGTATATTTCTTATTTCATCAATACTTATACCGGCACTGGGTGTATAATAAACGATTTGCCCATTCTCGTTAAAATAATAACCGAAAGTTTCTGCTACAGCTCCGTTGTTTTTTATAATCTCTATTTCCTTTTGAGACAGCCCCCTTCTTCTTGCCATTTCTTCAGCTATCCCTATGCCATGAATTAGTATATCAGCTTTTTTAATCATTGATATTACTTCAGACAGTGCCGGTTCGTCAATTATGGTTTTTAAAGTTTCGGGCCTTAAATTTTCCGGGACAAAAAGCAGCTTATATTGTGCCCCAAGTTTTTTTGCTATTTCCGCCGCTATTGTGTTTGCCTGGTATTCAACCCTTTCGCCCAACCCGCCCCTTGCAGGAACTACCATCACGTTTTCGTAACCGGAGGTTTTTGTTATGCCTTTTGGTATCTCCGCCATAGTTGAACCTCCGGTTACAGCAACAATTTCCCTTCCTTTTAGCAGGTTTTTCAACAATACTGCAGCTTTTTTGCCCATTTCTCTTTTAACGCTTTCATCAGAATACGAATCCCCTGGAACGATTATACAATTGCAGTTATAGATATTTTTTATTTCCTTTGCATAATGGTTTAATCCTTTTAAGTGGAAAATAAATTCTTCTATTTCCGCTATTAAATTCTCTCCGGCCCTTGTTAACTTCATTCCTCTTTCATCAACTTCAACAAGGCCCAAATCCAAAAGTTTTTTTATCTCGGTTCTCAAAGTCCTCTCCGTCAAATGGGTGTAGTTGGTAAGAAGCCTCCTGCCAATAGGCTGGTGGTACAAAATGTTTTTTAAAATCCTATACCTCTTCTCTATAATTTCTCCCAATTCTGGCGAAATTTTATTAATTAATTCCGCTATATGCTCCATTAAAATCTCCTTCACCTATTATTTTAGCAAAATAGCCCAATAAAAATTGGGCTATTTTTAATATCAAAGGCCTCTTTCGGCAATATACTTTACAAGATCCATTACCCTGCAGGAATAACCCCATTCATTGTCATACCAAGCTATAACTTTCACAAAATCTCCTTCTATGACCATTGTAGATAAGCCATCTACTATAGAAGAATACTCAGAACCTTTAAAATCCATCGAAACAAGAGGTTCTTCCGTATATCCTAAAATACCCTTCATCGGTCCCTCAGAAGCAGCTCTTAATGCTTCGTTAACCTCTTCTGCGGTTACGCTCTTTCCTAATAACGCAGTGAAATCCACAATAGAAACTGTAGGAGTAGGTACCCTTAAAGCAAATCCGTTCAATTTGCCCTTAAGCTCGGGGATAACTAATGCTACAGCTTTAGCGGCACCCGTTGTAGTAGGTATAATGTTTAATGCTGCAGCCCTTGCTCTTCTTAAATCCTTATGGGGTAAATCGAGTATCCGCTGGTCATTGGTATATGAATGGACTGTATTCATTAATCCTTTAATTATTCCAAAGTTATCCATTAAGACCTTTGCTACTGGAGCGAGGCAGTTTGTCGTGCATGAAGCGTTTGAAATAACGTGGTGTTCTCTTGGGTTGTATTTTTCATGGTTAACCCCCATGACAATGGTTATGTCTTCATCTTTTGCCGGTGCTGTAATAATAACCTTTTTGGCTCCACCCTTTTCGATATGTAATACTGCTTTGTCCTTTGAAGTAAAAACGCCCGAAGATTCTACAACAATATCGACTCCTAATTCCTTCCATGGAATGTTCCCGGGATCTTTTTCTGCAAAAATTCTAATTTCCTTACCATTTACTACAATTGATTTTTCTTTTGCTTCTACGCTACCTTCAAACCTTCCAAAAACCGAGTCATACTTTAAAAGATGAGCAAGTGTGGCAGGATCCATAAGATCATTAATTGCTACAATTTCTATGTCGGGATGGTTTTTCAATGCTGCCTTAAAAGAATTTCTCCCAATTCTTCCAAAACCATTGATTCCCACTTTAATACCCATTTAAACTCCTCCTTTTAATTTTACCTTATAATTTCTTTTTTAGATTATCTTAAATAAAAATTTTTATACCGGAATTATATCGGGACTATTTTCGTCCCTTTATATTTTTGTTAGTCCCGCTCTGACAAAAATAAAAGGTATTACATATTTTGCTAAATATATAATACCACATTTTTACCAAAATGTCTCCAATAATTTATTATTAATTTTTTATGCATATCTTTTTCTCTTTGCAGAGCAGGGAATACCCATTTCTTCCCTGTATTTTGCTACAGTTCTCCTTGATATGTTTATACCCTTCTCTTTTAACTCATCGGCTATTTTTTGATCGCTTGCAGGATTATAGGGATTTTCATTGTTAACAATCTCTTTAATCATTTTTTTAATGGTTTCTGCTGAAATTGAGCTGCCATCTGAGCTTTCCAAACCGTTGCTAAAGAAAAATTTTAGTTCAAATGTACCTCTCGGTGTTTGAACGTATTTTCCGTTAATAGCTCGGCTTACAGTTGATTCATGGACTCCTATTTTATCCGCAATCTGTTTTAAAGTTAAAGGTTTAAGATAGGATATACCATGGTCTAAAAACTCTTTTTGAACATCAATAATCGCTTTTATAACCTTGTACAACGTCATCCGCCTTTGTTCAATGCTTTTTATAAGCCATAAAGCGGATTCAAACCTTTTTGATAAAAACTTTAAAGTGGTGGAATCTTTTTCCTCTGATATAAGTAGAGAACGATAATAGGGATTTATAGAAAGTCTCGGTGTAACCGTATCATTCATTATAATAACATACTCGTCATTAATCTTTCTCACTGAAGCATCAGGAACAATATATTGGGTCTCATTCCCCGAAGCAAAATTCCTTCCTGGTTTTGGATCTAAGGTTAGTAGCAAATCCTTAAGCTCTTGCACTCTTGCTAAGGTAATATTTAATCTTTCCGCTATCTTTGAATACTTTGCTTCAGCCAAATCTTGGAGATGGTCTTCAATTAACCTCCTTAATTGTTCATCCAGCAGACCCTTTTGTTCTAATTGAATCAATAGACATTCTTTTAAATCTCTTGCTCCAACACCTGGCGGATCAAAACTCTGAATAACCTTTAGTACCTTTTCAACCTCAGATTTTTTTGCTTTCAAAATTTTAGCTGCTTCGTCGACATCTAATGTCAAATATCCACGATGGTCGATATTGCCGATTAGAAACTCTCCTATTTTAAAGCCTTTCTTATCTAAATTTGTTAGAAAAAGCTGATTCATCAAGTGTTCCTGCAATGTGGGGGCTGAATGGATAAAATTCTCAAAGTTTTTTTCTTCTTTATCTTCTTTCGGTAATCTAATAAAATCTACATCTGCACACTGTTCTAAATACTCCTGCCACTCGATATTGTAATCTTCTTCCTCTACTCCTTTGACTTCTTCTTCATCATCGTAGTCCAAATCCTCGATTTCAAGAACAGGATTTTCCATAAGTTCATTTTCAATATATTCTGTAAGTTCCAAACTCGACAACTGGAGTATGGTTATTGCCTGTTTGAGTTCGGGTGTCATTAATAATTTTTGTGTTTGGGTTAAATTAAGGCTAAAGTTCACCTGCATAAAAAAGCCCCCCAAAATATATGCCCAAAAAATAAACTAAATTATACTTTATTATTATATTTATTCTATAAAAATCACCTTTTTACCTTTGAAAAATTTGTTAAAACGAAATTATTTTTAATCTTCATTTATATCCTATTTTATTATAACACATAAAAACTAAAAATTAAAAGGGGGAGAAAATTCCCCCTTTTTATCCATTTTTTAATGAGTTTCTACATCCTTAGCACCATTTTGTCGTAATATGTTTGCTGCCTGTTGCACCTTTTGGTCATGAGCTCTTATTACTGCTAATATTTTCCCTTTTTTAACTTCCTCTTCATAGTATTCTCCTCGTTCTGCAGGAATTCCCCAGTCAATTAAGCTTCCCGCAATACCGCCTGTGGCTGCCCCTGATATTAATCCTGCTATTGGTCCTGCTGCAAAAAGTGGTCCAATCCCCGGTATTGCAAGGGCTCCCGCTCCAATTGCAAGGCCTGCAAGTCCTCCTATAACCCCACCTGTAGCGGTACCATCTGCAACAGTATCCATTTCTAAGTTCTCTTCATCTCCATTATCTTTTTTTTCTTCTTTTGCAACAATGGAAATCTCATTTGTATCAAATCCGGAATTTCTTAATGAATTAACGGCTTTTTCCGCTTGCTGCTTATTTTCAAAGACACCAATAACTGTTTTAACAGCCATAAATCTCCCTCCTATATTGTAATCTTCGTTTTTATTTTTTCCATTAAACATCTAAATATTCTTGTAATTAAAACCTTTTATTTAGGGTATATTAAAAATAAAATTCATAAATCTAAAAAGTAAATTTAAAGGAGGGAGAAATTTTGGAAACTGAAAAAACTCAACAGCTTATACAAAACATCCAAAATGTTGGTGAAATTGCTCGAGAACAGCAATTCTCCATCAGCCAGCAAATTCAAAGCAATTTAAATCAATCTTCTACTTTTATCACCGATTCAAAAAGACTTGAAAATCTTTATAATTTAGCCTCTCAATTACAGCAGGCTGCTATGCAGGGTATCTCTGAATTAAAGGCAAATGCTAATAATTACAGGCAGATTATAGAAACAATGGAAAAAGAATGTTTTGAAGAGCTGATATCTCAAGATATGCAGGTTATCCAGGCAATGCAGCAGGCAATTTCTGCATTAGCCCAAGCGCAAAATGCTTTGCTCCAAAGCAATTCGATAAGCAAAATGTTTGATTTTATATCAAAATGTGAAAATACTTTTACTCAAATTGAAAATGGAAACACTGATTTAAATCAGTAAATATGCCTTAATAAAATTTTATTAATTTTACAAACATTTCAAATACCACTGTTACTTTTACCTTCCTGGGTGAAATTAATTTAGAATCCACATACTCAGTTTTAAAATGAACCAGAGCTTCCATCCCGGGGTGGGCTCCATAAAGATGTATAAACTGGAGAAAAGGAATGAAATCTTCAAAAAAGTGAACTGGTTGAGATGGTAAATTAGCTACGTATAACACCTTTACCTCTACCTCTCCGTCAACTATAACTTTATCTTCTATTACTCTTACATCATCTACTATAAATTTTGCTTTTGATTCTACAATCCTTGCTGCATCAGGTTTACCAGCAGGTATTTCTACTGTATCCTGAATTATTGATTGTACTCTTCCTATCAATAAATTGCCTTCTACTTCATCTCTCACTGTCTGCAGTAAATATACATATCCGTAAGACGTACCGATTATTATTTCTCCTGGACTTCTGTTATCTAATTCTCCCGCAGAAACGCTAATAGCTCCATTAGGTATAACCTGGACTAATTTAATCTTAATATCTCTCTGATGTATTTCCAAAATTAAAAGACTATTCAAGGAAATAGTTATTATTTCATTTATACCATCATTATCTATATCAAAAATTACCGCATCATTTAAATTCTTTGACTCCACTATCCCTTTTCTAAAAAAAGTAAACTCTTTATCTACCTTTTTAAAAACATATATATAGTCATCTTTTGAATTGAAAACTATTTCCGATTTTCCATCCCTATCAATATCTCCTACAACTAAAAAACCGTTAATTAAATTTCTTATAGCTATTGCCATCAATTTTCTTAATTCATTATTTTTTAACTTGAAAATGTATAATACCCCCGTAGAATCATTCACTTCTTTTACAACTATATCTATCTTTTTATCGTTATCTACATCCCCTAATGCAACCTTAATATTGCCTTTAAAATCCAGGCTATTTATTATCACTAACCTATTAATCCACCTAAAAATATAAAACTTATTTTTAACAGTAACTAAAATTTCTACATTGCCATCCTTATCTACATCTTTTGCAGAAATAGATGTTATAACTCCGCCTAAACTTATACTTTCTCCCAATAATACTAATCTTTTATCTTCTAATTTAAAAATTAATATATTTCTATCGGTGCCAACAATTATTTCATTTTTTCCGTCCATATTAATATCATAAACAAATACTACGTTGGAATCCTGACTTAATTCTAATCTGGATACCTCGTAAACTGTGTTTTTGCTTTTTTTAAATATAACAATTACTGAACCCTTTACATTTTCTAAATTGGCCACAGTTATAATTTCGTTAATTCCATCTCTGTCTACATCTCCTATTGTTGTTCTTGCTTCAAACCCTAAATCCTTACTTGCCCATTGAACGTTATACTTTGCCCTCATGCAAATTCCCCCTTTCTTAGCCCGTTGTCCTTTGTATCTATATTATTCGTAAAAACAAAAAAAGGTTAAAAAAATAAAAGGGCTTATTAGCCCTTATTTTTCAATTCTTCCATTATAGCAACACCTGAGCTTGTCCCAATCCTATTTGCACCTGCTTCGATCATTTTTATTGCAGTAGCAAGATCGCGTATCCCGCCAGAGGCTTTTACCCCCATGGAATCACCTACAAGCATTCTTATAAGTTTTACATCCTCAACCGTTGCTCCCCCTGTGCCAAATCCCGTCGAAGTTTTTACAAAATCAGCATTAGCCTCCTGACAAAGTTTTACAGCTGTCACCTTTTCGCTTTCTGACAAATAGCAAGTCTCAATAATCACCTTTACCTTGGCATCTTTGTTTTCTTCTTTTACCGCTTTTACAACACTTTCTATATCCTCTCTTACTTCAAGATAATCACCGTTTTTCAAATATCCTAAATTTATAACCATGTCCACTTCTAAGGCACCCTGGCTAACCGCCTTCTTTGCTTCAAAAGCTTTAACTTCTCTATCTACCGCACCCAGCGGAAATCCAACAGTTGTACAAACCTTAATCGGCGTATTCATTAGTTTTTTTACTGTGTACTCTACAAAGGCTGAATTTACACACACAGAATAAAAACCGTACTCTATAGCTTCACTGCACAACCTATCTATATCCTCAAAGGTAGCAGTAGGTTTTAAAAGGGTATGATCAATAAGTTTTGCAAGTTCATACCTTTGCATTTTAAACCTCCTTTTTTTCTTTTTCTTTAGAAGTGTATTTTATAACATCAACATCCTGAAGTACAATTAAACCTTCATTAATCATCTCATCTAATTTACCTAATATATTATTAATTTTTTCTTCAGTATCAATTATTTCCAATATAATAGGTAAATCCTCTGAAAGCCTCAAAATCTTCGATGTATGAAGCCGGCTGGAAGCTCCAAATCCTTCAATTCCCCTGTATACAGTTACCCCCCCTAATCCTTCCTTTTTTGCTAATTTTACTATTGCATTAAAAAGGCTTTCTCCGTGCCATTTATCGGATTCACCGATGTAAATTTTCAATAATTTTCCCCTTCCCTGCAATTTCATATTATCATCTCACCCTTTTTTTACAAAATAAATAACCTTGCCAAAGTAATACCCAACCATACTCCAAAAAGGCCTAAAAGTAAATTTAAAGCAATATTGAGGGCCGCAAGCAAAAACTCTCCTTCAAAAATAAACTGCATAGTTTCATAAGAAAAGGTTGAAAAGGTTGTAAAAGCCCCCATAATACCTGTAGTTAAAAAAAGACGCAGTTTAAAATCAATAATTCCAGCTTCAATACCGGACACCATCACAAAGCCCATTATAAAACTTCCTAAAATATTCACAATTAACGTATCGAAGGGGAAAAACTCTCCAAATAAAGCTGCAGCCCAGCCTGAAAACAAATACCTTAAAATGCCTCCAAAAAAGCTGCCTATACCAACTACGATAATTCTATCCACTATTTTTCCCACCTACCATTTAAAAAAGATATACATCTGCCCCTATTACACCTACTATTGTGCCTTTTTCGTTTTTAACAGGCGCAGACACCGCAACACATAGTTTATGGGTTGTAGCATCAAAATAAGGATTTGTTATAAACACCTTACCTTTCATCGCTTCTCTAAACCAAGACCTGAATGCAAAATTTTTTGAAATGTGTTGTTCATCAGTAATATATATTAAAGACCCCTCTTGGTTTGCCATATAAATATTTGCTATAAAAGGCTTGTCTTTTAGGATTTCTTTAAATTCCTTTCTCTGTCTCTCTATATTGAAATTTATAACATAGTCCTTCTTTGAAAGTTCCAAAACCATCTCTTTTGTTCTTTCTATTAATTTATTATGTTCATCACTAAATTTAAAATTCTTTGTAAAAACTTCAAAGGTGGACTTGAGTTCCTCTGCCATCGCAAATATTCTTTCAGCATCCTTTACTATAACATCAATAGAGCTTTTCTGCTCCTGTGTAGAAGCGGAAATCTCTTCCACTCCTGCTGCAGTTTCCTCGGCTACTGCCGCAAGCTCATCTACAGCTTCGGAAACACTTTTTACCTTTTCAACCTGTTTTAAGGTTAAATCATTTATCCTCTGCATTGCACCCCATAAATTATTTATTTCATTGATTATATCATCAAAAGCCTTCTGTGAATCCTTACCTTTTGAAATATTCTGGTCAACCGTTGCTACACTTTTCTTCACTTGTTCTGCAGTAAGCTTTGACTCTTCCTTTATCTTAAAAGAAAGTTCCCTTATTTCCTTCGCTGCATTTCCGGATTGTTCTGCAAGTTTTCTTATTTCTCCCGCAACTACGGCAAAACCTTTACCCTGTTCACCTGCTCTTGCCGCCTCAATTGCAGCATTTAAAGCCAAAAGATTCGTCTGACCGGCAATTTCCGTGATTACATCAACAAAATCGTTTATCTTAACCGTCAGTTCTTCCAATCGTTCCATCATTTCTGAAGATTCCCTGCTTGCTTTTGAAGAAAATTCCAGACCATCAATTAATTCGTTTAATACCCCTTTTGCTTCTTTTGCCTTAACAACAATCTTTTCAAGGCCTTCAGAACCTTTTAAAGTCTCACTGGCGATGTTATTAGAAAGGGAATTCAATTCTCCCATGCTCAGAGTCATGGTCTGAGCAGATTCAGCTTCCTTTGTAGCACCGGCAGCAATTTCATTTACAGAATTAGCTATTTGTTCCGCTGCTGCTCCAATATATTTAACATTACCCGTAAATTTTTCTGCAAAGTAATCTATCTGTTCCGATGTGCGCTCTACGTTTTCAATTAAACCAAGTATTTGCTCAAAAATATGAGCTACCGGCTTGAATAAAAACTCAAATTCCCCTCTCATTTTAGACAATTCGCCAAAAATTGCAATACTCCCGGAAGAAAAATCATGTATCATGGTAGAGAGCCTTTTTAGGGGCTTTAGGAAATTAGTAAAAAATATCCCGCTTACAATAATTATAAAAACCACAGTAAGTATAAAAGGAACTACAATTTTATTAAAAGCTATACCAAAACCTAATAATAATACTGAAAAAACAATTAGAGGAATAATATGTAAAATAGCGATGTAGAATAATTTATAGGGCTTCATAAATATGCACCTCCGTAAATATAACAAATTCGACATCAAGCCATTTTTTCCCTTCATTTGCAAAAAATTTTAATAAGATATTTTTGGACTTTTTGAAAAAAATCTGCTATTATTGATATAGTCAAAAGAATTTTCATAAAATATCTGAAAGGAAGTAAGAAGATGAAAAAATCTTTTTATGTATTTTTATTAATATGCTTGTTTTTTTTAACATCTTGCATGCCGAAACCATCTGTAGAAAAGGCAAAAATCACCCTATACTATGCCAATAAACACAATGATAAAATTTTAAGCGAAGAAAGGGAAATTACTTTGCAAAAAGGCGAGTCCCTTCCAAAAAGAGCCTTAGAAGAACTTTTAAAAGGGCCGACCAGCCCCGAATTAAGAAATAATATTCCTGCAGAGACTAAAATATTAGATTTGGACATAAAAGACAAAATAGCAACGGTAAATTTTTCAAAGGAATTTTCACAATTCCCCGGCATAATGGCAGAAAGCTTTGCAATAATTTCTGTAGTAAATACCCTTACGGAATTCCCGGAAATTGAAAAGGTTCATATTTTGGTAGATGGCAAGGAATTGATCGCTCCAAACGGAATGCCTTACGGATTGCTTAAAAGATATGATTTAGCTTCAATTAACAATTCTATTATGAATAAAACAACTATTACACTATATTTTTCCGACGACGGAGCAAATTATCTCGTGCCAGAATACAGAGAAGTTGTAAAAGATAAACCTCTTGAACAAATTATCGTAGAAGAATTGATAAAAGGCCCGCAACAACCCGGCCACTATAAAACTATCCCTCCGGAAACAAAGCTTCTATCTATAAAAGTAGAAAACGGTACCGCTGTTGTAAACTTTTCAAAGGAATTAAAAACAAAGCACTGGGGTGGTTCCACGGGTGAAGCGTTCACAATATTTTCTATAGTAAATTCTTTAACAGAACTGCCTGAAATAAAAAAAGTAGAATTCTTAATAGAAGGTAAAAAGGAAGAAACCTTAGCAGGGCATATGATTTTCAACGAACCTTTTACGAGAAATGAGAATATGATAAAAAAATAGGCTCTAAAAAAGAGCCTATTTTTTATATACCTATATTATTTGACAACCCAAAGTTCTCTCGGCTTCTTTTAAAGCAAATTCATGAGCTTTTTCATCAAAAGAAGCTACACCGTCTTTGTATATTTTTACAACATATCCTCTTTCTCTTGCATCCTTAGCAGTATATAAAACACATATATTTGTGCAAACGCCCACAAGATGGATTTCTTCAATGCCTTTTTCCCTTAGATAAAGGTCTAAATCCGTTCCGTAAAAGGCGCTATAACGGCGTTTTTTAATTATTTTTTCTTCATTATTCACTTCAAATTCTTCTATTATTTTACTGCCCCAAGTATTTGCTATACAGTGAGGAGGAAACATTTCAAATTCCTTGTCATCCTTTTCGTGATTGTCACAGACAAAAATAACGGGAAAGGCCATTTGCCTAAATTCAGCAATTTTCCATTTAATAAAAGGGATTATACTCTTGCCTACCCCGCCTATAAATAAACTCCCCTTCTCATCAATAAAATCATTAAGCATATCAATGACCAGAAGGGCTTTACTCATTATGTTTCCCCCTTTTACTAACTCCTTTTTCAGTTTTATGCTTATATTATCATCTAAATAATAAGTATTGTCAATTAATTGCAATTTTTATTTTTAGTTCCACCCTCTACTATAATCACTGTTGCAGTCCATACACACTTTTTTACCCTCCATCAATCTTATTTTGTTTTCTGCAGCCATTTCACCGCAATTTTCGCATTTTACAGACCTAAATATTCTTGCCTTTTCAGGTATATCAAAATGTGGCTTCTTGAACTCAAAAATATCTTCCACTGGAGCGCTTAATAGGTATTTCATTTTTTCTTCCCTAGTCATTTCCTTATCCGATGGTTTTAATACTATTCTGATTCCTTCTTTAGTATCCCTTTTGAAAAACGTAAAAGCCTGCTTGCCTGTACCTCGAAATATCAGGTTTCCCTTTCCCACAGTGCATCCGGTTATTACCTGAACAGCATCGACTCCGCATGCATCGTTTTCGGTAACGCATACAATCTCCTCATCTTTTGAAAATACTATGTTTAGCTTTTCTTTTGCTGCTTCGCAAGCTCTGAAGCCTATTGCAAGGCCCGGACACTCGTGCCCGTGAAACGAAACACATTTTTCCCATAATTTTTTGTCCATATTTATCCTCCTCTATAAAAACTTTATACACTGTCGAGTTTAGGAAAGTATGGCTTTATGTCTAACAAGGGGCTGCCGTCTATTGCATCTATCCCCCTTACCGTCAAGCGGTTTTCTTCCATTTTTAGCAACTCTACAACGCAAAAAGCAATGGGATTTGGGCGATGAGGCGAGCGACATGCAAAAACACCTTTAATTTCGGGTCCAAAAGGCGTAACGGTTTGAAGAATATCACGACGCGCTAAGTGACACCAGTAAAGTACTATTAAGTGAGTAGCTTCAGACAAGCTTTTAAGACCGGGCAAATAATCAGGATAAATTTCTAACTCCGCTGTTTTGTCAGAATATCTGCCCTGGTTCGGTGCCTCCTTTGGCGTAATATAAGGACTATGAACTATTCCAATCGGCATAAGCTTCAAGGGACCTAACCCCCTTTTGAGATATTTTATTATAAAGGTACTACCAAGGGCAAATTTTGATGTTTTTTAACTGTAACTGGCACTCCATAAACGCAAGAGATGTTTTCAGGTGTCATAATTTCAATTCCTCCACATGCAAAAACAGAGTTGTCTTTAAGAAATAGGAACTTGTCGGAAAAACGCAAAGCAAGGTTAATATCATGAATAACCATAATAGCCGCTATATTTTGTTCATATACACATTTTTTGACAATTTGTAAGACTTCTAACTGGTTTTTCAAATCGAGATTATTTGTAGGCTCATCAAGAAGAAGTATTTCAGGCTCTTGAGCTAATGCCCTCGCTATTACAACTTTTTGCAGTTCTCCTCCGCTCAATTCATTAATTTTTCGCAGAGCAAATTCTTCCAAATTAAAAACCCTAAGTATATTATTTACTATTTCGAGGTCATGAGCAGAAACATCCCATTTTATATAAGGTTTTCTTCCCATCAATACGGCCTCAAAGACCGTAAAATTTGCCCCGTCAAGATTATAACTTTCGTACCTTTGAGCAACATATCCAATTTTTTTAGCTACTTCAAGGCGCGAAAGTTTTAAAACATCATTCTTATCTATAAAAACAGTCCCTTTTTGAGGCTTTAAAATTTTGTTTATACATTTTAAAAGAGTAGATTTTCCCGCACCGTTATTGCCAAGAATAGAAAGGATTTCTCCCTTTTTTACCTCAAATTTTACCCCTTTTAATACAGGCCTGCTGTGGTAGGAGAAATCTATTCCGTCAACCTGTAAAATCATCCTCTTACCCCCTTAAATAGAAGGTAAAGAAAAAGTGGCGCTCCCAAAAAGGAAGTAATCGCCCCTACCGGCAAAACCACAGGTGAAATAATAGTTCTCCCCACCGTATCCGATGCAAGGAGCAACAATGCACCCATTACTGCAGAGCCTGGAATAAAATAACGGTGGTCTCCACCGATTAATCTTCTTATAATATGAGGTGCTACAAGACAGATAAAAGCTATTATTCCTAAGAACGAGACAATTATTGAGGTTATTAGTGATGCCACAAACATTCCAGAAATTCTTACCTTTTCTACATCTACACCCAATCCCTTTGCCGTTTCTTCCCCCCCGGTGATTACATTGTAATTCCATCTGTTTAAAAGAAAGTATATAAAAGCTGCACCTATAGCAATTGACATAATACTTAATTCCTTCCACGATGCCCTACCTAAATCGCCAAATGTCCAAAAAACGATCGAGGCCACCTGTACTTCGTTTGCAAAATACTGCAATATAACGGTACCTGCTGAAAATAAAGAACCTAAAGCTACACCTGAAAGCACCATTGCTTCCGGGGAAACCCCTTTTAATTTTGCAAATAAAAGAACTATTACTGTTGAAGCCATAGCACCTATAAGTGCAAAAACCGTAACTAAATAAAAATTATTTATTATAACCGCATCAGCGCCTGTGCTATGGGTGCTCCCAGCCCCAAGGGCGATAATTGCAAACGCCGCACCAAAAGCAGCTCCTTGTGAAATACCTAAGGTAAAAGGGGAAGCAAGAGGATTTCTCAATAGAGTTTGCACCACGCAACCCGCAATAGAAAGTCCTGCACCTGCAACAACAGCTGAAAGCACTCGAGGAAGTCTAATATTCCATATAATTATTTTGTACCGTTCTTCCCCTTTACCTAACAAAGTCATAAATACCTGGCCCGGCGAAAGTTCAGCCGAGCCTGCATTTACAGAATAAATGAAAAGCATTGCAACCATGAGAAGAAGTAAAGTTATTGTATATATTTTCCTTTTGGAATAATTTAAATAATCTTCTTTAGTAAATCTTTTGTATGTATTTACCACATCGTTTTCCCCTTTTTCAATTTTTTATTATTTATCAAATTTAATTATCCATATCCAATTTCTTAAATCCACCATAGATTTCTGCCATCTGGTTGTAAAGGGGTTTATTTAAGAAAAACTTGTAAATTTCATCAGCCTTTTTTGCAGGATCAATATCATTAAATCTTTCTGGGTATATGACCTTTCCTATCCAGTAAGCATCAGCTATTGCTGTATCGATATTTGTAGTGTAATAGTTATACGGTAAAAATCCATAAACACTTTTCTCCTTAAATGCCTTCAACGAATTGTAAAATTTAGTATTCTTATCATAATCCTGTTTTACCAAATTTAAATTGTTTTCATCGATAAAAATGATATCAGGGTCCCAAGCTATGAGCTTTTCCTTCTCAATCATAATACTTCCCTTCTGCCCTGTTTCATCTGCTACATTCTTAGCATTGACTGCTTTGAAAGGAGGAAAATTCGCCTGGGTACTTTCAATTCCGTGTCCACCCTTCATCCCCAAAGCTCCAACATAAACCTTTGGTTTTTTTTCATCTGGAATATCCTTAGTCCTATTATCAAGATCTTGCTGACACTTCTTTATATATTCCACTACTTCATTTGCCCGTTTTTCTTCTCCGATAATTTTGCCAATAATATTCAATGATTTAAAAACATCCTCGTCAAAAGTAGCAAATTTTCCGTAGCTCAGCACTACTACAGGTATACCTGTTTTGGCCTGAAGCTCATCTGCTTTTGTTTTATCTACCAAATAGGTTACAAATATTACATCAGGTTTTACGCCTGCGAGTTTCTCCGCATCCGGTGCAGAATCAGCTCCTCCTGGTCCTATGACGGGCAGTTCCTTCAACTCCGGATATGCCATTATGTAAGTTCTCCCTGATGAAGGCCATTGTTTTTCTGCATTCTCAACACCTACAACTTTGCTTGCCCCATTCACATAACATACAAGCCTTAAAGCACCAGGTCCAATTGCTACAATTCTCTTTGCAGGTAAACTTATTTCAACATCCCTTCCTAACATATCGGTTATAACAACACTATTAGAATTAGCTGTATTTTGTGTGTTAGCAGTTTTGGAGCATCCCGCTGTAAGAATCACAATTAAGCATAAAATTAAAACTAATTTTACAATGGATTTTTTTGATTTCATCTCAAATCCTCCTTTTTCTAACTTCTTTTAAAAAACAAAAAACCATGAAGTATCTAACGGATTCATCCGTCATGACCTTCATGGTCTCTTTTCATATCTTCATGATATGCATTTTTTATAAATTATACCTCTTTATTCAGTATTATACAAGGTTTGTTATTTTTTTGTCAATATCCTTCAAAACATCTATTTAATTCTTCAATCAGCTTAATATTTTCTTCTTCTTTTTTTACAGCTATTCTTATATAGCTTTTATCAAGCCCTTCAAAATTGGAACATTTTCTTATTAAGATGTTCTTCTCTAAAAGCCTTTCAAATACATATTCCTCATCATATTTTAAAAGTTTCAATAAAAAAAAGTTGCAGTCTGTTTTAAAAACCTTTATATCTTTTATTTTACTTAAATGTTTGTACATCAGTTCCCTCTGTTCTTTTATGTAATTTTTGCTTTTAATAATATAATCCCTATTTTTAAAAATATAATCAGCCGCTGCTTCAGCAATTGAATTTACATTCCACGGCAGCTCATACTGCGAATAGGTTTTCACAAAATCCTTATTAGCAAAAGCATAGCCAAGCCTTATCCCCGGAAGTGCAAAAAATTTTGTAGCAGCTCTGATCACGCAAATATTTTTACTGTCGTAAAAAAGCTTTATGCTATCGTATTCACCCTCGCAAAATTCAAAAAAAGCCTCATCAAGCAGCAAAAACGCCCCTCTTTCCTCGATTAATTCTACTATTTTCATCAATTTATCTTGCTCAATACGAAAACCCGTCGGATTATTAGGATTTCCAAGAATCAAAAGGTCGCCTTTTTTTATCACTTTTTCAAGACTAAAAAAATCCACCTTAAATTCTTGGTCCAAATTAAGCCTGACAATTTGCTTTCCTAAAACCTGAGCTCTTAATAGGTATTCGCTAAAACAAGGGACAAAAACTACAATCCTTTCAAATAACAAAATAATATTGTTTATGATTTCAACAGCCCCGTTACCCGTTATAACTTCATCTTCTTCTACTTTTAAATATTGTGCTATATTCTTCTTAAGCCTTCTTTTTTTAATATCAGGGTAAATAGAAAGTTTTTCTAAGTTATCTTTAAGGTGTTCTTCAAGCCCCTCCATAATCCCGAGAGGATTTATATTGCTTGAAAAATCTATTAAATTTTTATTATATGAATAAATATCTCCCCCGTGAATGTTAATTCCTCCTCTCATAATCTTTTAATAACCTTTAACTAATATTAAGAAAACCAAACCTCCAATAAAAACCCCTTCCGCCGCAAACATTATACTTACAGCTCTTTTTATATCTTCAATTTCAAGTTCCCTCTTTTTATCCCCAATTTTCGGTTTTTTCACGAGCTCTCCAAAATAGAAATTGTCTCCACCTAGTTGAACTCCCAAAAGCCCTGCAACAGCTCCTTCGGGATAAGCACAGTTTGGACTCTTGTGATTCTTTCTATCCCTTATCATTATTCTGAAAGCTTCTTTGATATTATATCTAAATATCCCTGAAATAATCATCAAAAATCCGGTCAACCTTGCAGGAATATAATTAAACAAATCATCGGTCTTTGCAGGGAAAAATCCTATATACCTATATTTTTGGTTCATATATCCAAGCATAGAGTCCATAGTATTAACCATTTTATAGACAAAAGCAAAGGGTGTTCCAAATATTGCATAAAATAGAGGTGCAATCACTCCATCTGAAGTGTTTTCCGCAACTGTCTCAACCGTTGCCCTTATTACCTCCTTATCATTAAGGTTTTTAGTATCCCTCCCCACTATAAAGGAAAGTTTGAGCCTTGCCTCTTCAATAGAACAATTCAAAGCCTTATATATCTTAAACGCTTCGTCCCTTAAGCATCTTGCCGCAATTGTAGTATAAAGCAATAAAATATTTATTATATGATAAAGGTAAAAATTAAAACTGCAAATTTTTAAAAGGTAATACGGAATTATAAATGCAATACAGATATTTAAAAGGACAATTAAAAAACCGGCAAAATATAAATCTTTTTCTTTAAAAACCTTTCTTGCTACAGACTCTTCAAAACTTATTATTTTCCCCATCATTTTTACAGGGTGAGGGAAATTATAGGGATCTCCCAAAATTAAATCCAAAAGGCATGCAAGGATAATATCAAAAATTTGTAGATTTATATCAATCATATTAATCATCCTTTTTCATTATTTCGTAAATATAATCAACATCCACATTTTCTCTGAAAATCTTAGAAAGTTTACTTAGCTCCTCTTCCCTTTTTATATAAAACTCTTCCGATTTTTTATATTCCAAACCTTTCTTTTTCCTCACCATATTTAATATCTCTTCCCTGAATTCCCCGGAATCGAAGATGCCGTGAAGATAGGTACCAAAATACTTAAAATCCTTCATGTCGCCGTCGTAAAAAACTTTTCCTTCGGAATGTATTTCTACAAAAGGGTTTTTGTTATTTTCTGTTTCACCCATATGAATCTCGTAACCTTTTACTTTCTTGCCAAAGGCTATACCTTCAACATTTCGCAATGTTTTTTCACCTTTTAAATACGTTACGCATTCAAAGAAATTCAACCCTTCCTCGTGATCCCCCTTTTTTGTCTCCCATCCTTCTTCATCTATTACAACTTTCCCCATCATCTGATATCCACCGCATATCCCAAATATTATACCTTTGTGTTCTTTTAGTTTTTTATAAAACCCCTTTTTCTTTAACCACCTTAAATCCTCTATGGTATTTTTGCTACCGGGTATTATTACAATATCCGCATCTTCAATTTCTTCCGGATCGTCTGCGTAATTCAATGAAACATCTTCGTCAAAAAGGAAGGGATTAAAGTCTGTAGAATTAGAAATTCTCGGAAGTCTAATTACCGATACTTTAATCTTTCCTTTATATTCTGTATATAATTCTACTATGCCATCCTCATCCTCTAACCTGATGTCAATATAGGGGATTACTCCTATAACGGGCACCTTTATTAAATTTTCTATTTTTTCTATGCCACTCATCAAAAGCGACTTATCTCCCCTGAATTTATTAATTATTATTCCTTTAATTCTTTTCCTTTCATTTTCTTCAAGCAGCATGTATGTTCCATAAATAAAAGCAAAAACTCCTCCCCTATCGATGTCCGCAACAAGAATAACATTAGAATTTGCGATTTCCGCCATTCCCATGTTTACGAAATCATCTTCTTTAAGGTTAATCTCTGCAGGGCTTCCCGCCCCCTCTATTACCACAATATCGTATTTTTTTTCGATTTCGTTGTAAATTTCCTTGATTTTTTCTCGCAGGCTCTTTTTAAAATTAAAATATTCACGAGCATCCATATTTTTATAGGGTTTCCCCAATATTATTACCTGGCTTTTCCTGTCCGTTGTAGGTTTTAATAGGATTGGATTCATGTACGCCTTGGGCTTTATTTTACAGGCAAAAGCCTGAAGTGCTTGAGCCCTCCCCATTTCAAGACCTTCATCGGTAACATAAGAATTTAAAGACATGTTCTGAGATTTAAAAGGACAAACTTTATACCCATCCTCGGTAAAAATCCTGCAAAGTGCAGTGGTAACCAAGCTTTTTCCGCAGGAAGACGAAGTCCCTTGAACCATAATCCTCATATAGCTCAACTCCTTTTAAAAATTTATTGATTAAATTCCAGCTTTTAATATATCTTAGTTAAAGTTTCAACCAGATAGCTTTTGTACCCTTCCAACCTTATATCTAAATCAACTTTACTGTCGTAAATAATTCCCAAAAAATTCCCACTGTGTCCACCTATGATCCCGAAACCTCCCGTTTTTCTCATTATACTTATTACTTCATCCAAAATAGGGTAATAAAGCCTTTTTTGATTTCTCTTAATGCTTTCCGTAGATACTTGCGCAAGCAATTTAACATCTTTGTTCTTTATAGAGTTTTTAAGTAATTGAAAAAGATCATCCACTTCAGCCAGGGGCTCTTTTACGGATAAATTGAAGTTTATTGTGTCTACTTCCTCAAGTCCTTCAAATACATAAACATAAAATTCCATATAATCTCCCAAAATTTCAAAATACTGACCGGATTTATAATCAAAAAGTGTAGCCTTATTAAATACAATGCTATCTGTAGGCTCTATCCTTATAGCTTCCTCTATTAACTCTTTTATGTCAAACTTCCTATTAAAATATCTTACAAGGCAGTGATATAGGGCACACAAATCGGCTGTACTGCTTGCAAATCCTTTACCCTTTGGGATTTGAGAAGTAATTTTTAAGCCAAGTTTTTCTTTACCCTCTAACTTCCACCTTCTTAAAATATTATTCAAAAATGTGTAAGATTTTATATTTTCCTTTTCTACCTCCTTTTCTTCGAATTTCTCTTTAAAAACCTCAACGCAGGTATATAAATTCACGGGAAAAGAAACCAGCATATCCCGTCCTTTTACCTTCCCTTGCAAAACCTCCCCTATGCTTCCGGGATAATAGAAATTTACACGCATTTTATTCACCCTTTTTTATTTTTACAAATAATAATCCCCTGCCTTCGGCAGGGGTTCTAAAAAGCCCACCCATGCCTTCCCTTCCCTCCGAAGGAGTGGCATCTCTCAAGGGCAGGTCTCCTGGCTCACGGGTCAACCTCCTCCACCCTTCCCGGTTTCCCAGTGGATGTGGATTCGTCGCCGTATACAGTAGCGGGGGCTGCAGCGGATTTTCACCGCTTTCCCTTTTAAGCTCAAAAGCACCCTTGAGCATACCGTAATATTTTTCAATTATTTCAAAATCTTATTTTACCTTTATTATATTATAAAGTATATTTTTTTCAATACGCAAAATACCATTTTAAATCAGAAGAACAATATATGGAAAAAATAGGAATAAAAGGACTTCATAGAAAAAAATCGATAGTATCGATATATTTAAAATTGACCAGAACCAGGAATCTTATGTTATTGAATTATTGGAATTTAAGGCAGGTTTATATAATATTATTTGGTATATACTATTTTCCCACCCAGTATTGTCATTTCAACCTCTACATTCTTTATTTCATCGGGAACGATATTAAAAATATCTTCAGAAAGCACTACCATATCTGCCAATTTCCCGGGTGTAATGGACCCTTTTATACTTTCTTCATAAGTGCAGTATGCGGAACCCATTGTGAAAATATGAACTGCTTGTTTTACACTAAGCCTTTGTTCGGGAAGCCATCCATCTTCGGGATAACCCGATAAATTCTTACGTGTAACCGCAGCATATATACCCAATATCGGATTGAAAGGTTCCACAGGGCAGTCCGATCCCCCAGCAACGTGAACACCTTTTTCTATAAGGGTTTTCCAATTGTAAGTCCACTTTGCCCTTTCCTTACCAACCCTTTTTTCAACAATAGTTAGGTCGGAAGATACAAAGATGGGCTGTATATCCGCTATAACATTATATTTTTTAAATTTATCTATAAGCTCCTCCGTAGTAATCTGACAGTGTATTATTCTTAACCGAGGATCTTTCGTGGGGAATTTCTTCATGGCTTTTTCATAAGAACTAAAAACCATATCCATTGCCCTGTCGCCTATGGCATGACATGCCACCTGCATACCGTTAAGATACGCCTTTTCTATCAATTCATCCAGCTGTTCCTGGTTATATATAGCAATCCCTCGAGTAGTTTTATCATCTTCATAGGGAAATGAAAGCGCTGCTGTTCTTCCCCCCAAAGAACCATCTGTTAAAAGTTTCAAGGGACCAATTTTAAAATATTCACTTCCGTGTCCCGTCCTATATCCGAGCTCGAGAAAGGCCTCAAGTTTTTCCATTGTAGGCAAAAGCACCTGTTCATTAACCCTAATGGGCAGTTTCTTTTCCGCTTCCAATTCAAAGTAAGCTTCCAAAATTTCTTTAAAGTCTCCTTTAATAGATTCTAAATCGTCAGTTTGGACCGATGTAAGGCCTGCTTTCAAAAAATTATTGGATGCCTTGATAATCATTTCTTTAATCTTATCTTTCTTATACATCGGTAATAATTTGTAAACCAATTCCATAGCATTTTCCCTGAGAATCCCAGTTGGAGTGCCATTTTCATCAAGATCGATACTGCCGCCTTCTACATAGGGAGGATTTTCAAAAATACCCGCAAGTTTTAAAGCGTAAGTATTTGCTACAGCAACATGCCCGCAGGTCCTGGTTAAAATAATGGGGTGCTCCTCTGAAATCTTATCGAGATCATGCCTCGTTGGCATCCTTTTTTCTTTAAAAAATTCGTGGTTCCATCCCCTTCCCTGAACCCACTCTCCACTTTTAATGCCGTTAGCCTCAATAAATTTCCTCGCCCTTCGTATGAGTTCATCTATTCCATCGCATCCGTTTAAATCTGCCTTTTCAAGGCTCAAGGCAAAACTCAAAAGGTGCATATGGCTGTCGTTAAATCCTGGAACAACTGTCTTCCCTTTTAAATCTATGATTTCCGTATTTTTCCCTTTATAAGATAAAACTTCTTCACTATTTCCTATTTTAGCAATCTTTCCACCTTCAATCCCTGCAGCCTCCACCTCTGGCATTTTTTCATCCATAGTGACAATTTTACCATTATATAAAATCAGGTCCATAAAATCACTCCCTTCCCTGCCATTTCATTTATTATACAGAATTTTTATAAAATTATCACGTCTTTATATAAATATATTATTGCAAAATTCCAAAGTTATGTCAAAATTTTTTATATATTTTCTTCAACCTTAACTTAAGTAACCTATAAAAATCTAAAATCATATATTGTAATAGATATCAAAATGGGAGGGTTTTTTAATGGAAAATATTGAAAAAGTAGGATGCTTTAAAAAAGATAAAACTTTTCTCGTGTTTTTAATACTGATTTTACTCTTGTTAGGGGATAATTTTTAAAAAAGCCGTGCAATTCCGCACGGCTTTTTTAACATAGTTTACAATCCTTTCAATAAGCTTATCATCAACTTTTTAAGATTCTCTAATTGGAAGTTAATTTTATCTACCAAGAATTAAAAACAAGGCTATTGTTAATATTTAAATTTTTTATTTGGTATAAAAAAAATTAATCAGTGAAAATCTAATATGATAAAATTATTTATATAAATTGAATTTTTTTATTTTTAAGGAGGGTTTTTATGACCGATATCTTTGAATTACCAACACCTGCTTTCCTTGTCGATTTAGATAAATTGGAAAAGAATCTAAGAGAAATGGCTGATTTATGTAGAGAAAACAAAAAACAATTGTGGCCAATGGTGAAGACTCATAAAAGCACGCAAATTGCAAAAATGCAGTTAGATTTTGGAGCAAAAGGTTTTTTGGTAGGTACCATTGATGAAGCGGAAAAATTGGTTGAGTGCGGTTTTAAAGAAATAATGTATGCTTATCCCGTTGCATCAAAGGAAAATATAGAAAGAATACTATCACTTGCAAAGAATGCCCATGTAATTTTGAGCTTTGATGGTAAAGAAGCAGCATCAAAGGTAGAAGAGGCTTGCAGTAAAATAGGGCTTTATATAGAGTATCTTATTATAATTGACTCCGGCCTACACCGCTTTGGAGTAGCTCCAAAAAAAGCACCAGAACTCGCAACAGAGTTGAAAGAATTTAATCACCTTAAATTCAAAGGAATAGCTACCCATCCGGGACATGTATATGCTAAAACAAGTATTGATGAAGTTAAAGCCGTTGCTGGAGAAGAGGCACAAGCACTACATATAGCTTTAAACTATTTGGAAAAGGAAGGCTTTTCCGTTGACATAATAGCAACCGGCAGCACCCCTACGGCTGCCTTTGTAGCAAAAGACGATAAAATCAATATATTAAGACCGGGAAATTATGTATTTTACGATGCGATTCAGGTAGCCTTAGGAATCGTACCAGAAGAAAGGTGTGCCCTTACCGTTTTAGCAACAGTGATAGCACACCCCAAAGAGGACATGATTATTATAGATGCGGGAAGCAAGTGTTTCGGTTTAGACAAGGGTGCACACGGTGTTTCTTTAATAGCGGGCTACGGCATAGTAAAAGGCCATCCCGAACTCACCATTGAAAGCCTGTCAGAAGAGGTAGGCAAAGTAAGAATCAGCGGCAAAACAAACTTAAAAGTAGGTGACAAAATAGAGGTTATACCCAATCACGCGTGTTCCTGCGCCAATATGACAAGTTTTCTCGTAGGACACAGAAACGGCATAATAGAAAAAATCCTCCCCGTTGATGCCAGAGGAGGAAGCAGAATTCCAATGTTAAAATAATACAATCGAATTTTATTTTGTCATTAAAATCTTTGTAATTTTTTTCATATTTTCAGCATCGGTATCCGAGACCGATTCAGGGAAATACCTCGCTCTCTGGTAAAGCATCGTCACATCCTCTATCAAGTTCTCTTCGTCTTGAAAAGCTTTTTTCAGTTGAGTTGTGAATTCAAGGGGTGTTTCGGAGGATTTTCTGAAATACCCCTTTTTTGCTGCTGCATTAAGAATTTGTGCATATAATTTTCTTATCTTAGCTGCCGGAAAATCCCCGTATATTCTGAGTTTAATACAGGATTTTATTATACTGCCAATCTTTGAAGAAAGCTCAGATAAGCTGTTTTTAAATATTGAAGGGGCAAATACCGATTCTCTCTCGTCTTTTAAATCATTTTTTTCGTTAAAAGACCTATGATACTTTTTTAAAGCCATAAACATTACTCCAGTAAATGCCAGTAAAAGGAGTATAAAACCAACAGTTTTAAAAATAATTTCAATTTTGGCAGGCATCACGTATTCTTCTTGTTTTCCCGGGATAATGCTTTCGCCTTGCTCTCCGTATAAAATCTCTTGTCTTTTTATTTTGGTGTGCTTTAAGATAACGGATAAAATAAAGGTGAATATCTTATCTAAAGGCATGAATAAAGGTGTTAAGACCTTAAACATTAATTCTACAAACGAAAAATATGTTTCCTTTATAAAATTAATAAATGTCAAAAGTTCATGAGGCTTTATCAGCTCAGCAATCATAATAATAAAAATCCCTATTACTAAACAAAAAATTAGTGTTGTAAGTAACCACCTTTTCTTAGAAATCTGCGAAGAGAGGGGCTCTAAATGGTATATAGAAAGTGTTGCAAGCGAAACCATAATAAAACTAAAGGTTAAAAAAAGCATTTCACCAGCTTTTTCACCATCTCTATAAATAAGGAGGCAAAAAAGAATAAAAAGTGTAAACTTTTTAAGTTTTGCCATCAGCTCATAATGACTGAGCTTCCAGCTATCCTGCCAAAGTCCAAAGATAAAGCTTAAAAAAGCAAAGGTCAAAGAATAATAACCGTCATTGTATTTTAATAACATTATTATTAACAATGCTGCAACAAAAAAAGGTTTTTTAAAATTTCTAAACCTGTAATAAAAAAAATTATAAATAACACCTGCTAAAAGCCACAAGAAAATTTCATAAGTCGGAAAAAGTTCTTTTAAAAAGTATTTTCCAAAAGCTATATTTACAATGAGTAAAAATATATAGCTAACACATAAAAAAAGTAGCATTTTTAGCCCCTTAAAACAGTTCGATAAAAGGAATTTCACGCCACTTTTCCTCCCCAAAAGCGTGATAAGTCTTAACACCTTCGGGTCCTTTACAATCTTTATTCTTTTTTCCTGCCAAAATCAATTCTATATCAAAATTCATTTTTTTCATTAATTCAACTACTTTCTTGCCGTTATTACCCCAATTTGCTGTTATATATACCACCCTGCTGCCTTTTTTTAACATACCAAGAACCTTAGGAAAAATATCATCTATTTTAAAGATGCTGTAATTATCAAGGCGTGCCAGAGCTTCCAATATAGCCTTTAAATGTATTGAACCTACACCGAAAGGTATCAAAGTGATTATATCGGTATCCTTGTCGTCGGATATCATTCTTCCGTTGCTGGCAAGCATAACTTCACATCCTCGATCAATGGCCTTCTTTGCAATAGAAGCGGTCAGCATTATTAGAAATTCCGATAACTCGGGATCAATCCCCTCCCAAGCATTTTCAAAAGTATTGACATCAAGGATAATGGAAACCCTCTTTTTGTAGCTTGAATCAAATACCTTCACCAAAAGCCTGTCAAATTTAGCTAAAGATTTCCAATCTATATCTTTTAGAGAATCTCCCGGAAAATAATCCCTTTTCCCACTGAAAGAAAAAGGATCCGAAAAAAGATCCTTTCTGCCGCTTACTCCTGAAAGGGTAATATCAGGAGCACCTTCCGTTACCGTAACATCAACTATTCGGGGATATACTATCAATTTAGCATTATTATACATTTTCATCTCTTTATGAAAAAAACCAAGTATATCGCCTGTTGTCAAAGTTACAGGTCCAAAGAAAAAAATCCCGCGGTTTTGTGGAAAAACGGGATACCTTCTCCTTATTTTCTGATACCATAGAAGGGAATAAACTCCACTTAGAATTTTCTTGTTGGGCTTATTATGAGGAACAAGAGTTCCTTTTAAAAATACAATTTCATTCGGCACTTCCGTTTCAACCTTTATCCAAGGCAGGGGAAAAGGTTTTTTATTTGTCAATTCCTGTATATAATTTACAGTATCATCTAAAAATATCCTTTCATTTTCAAATCCCTGGTTGATTTCCAACCCTTTTACGCTCAATATACTCCACAAATAAGAAATACCGAGAATAAAAGTTACCGCTGCAATAAAAACTAATGCCTGCATAGCATTACCCTTCTTAATAATTTATTCAACGGGAACCGGTGTATTCTTTAAAATGTCATCCAATACATCTACAGGTTTGTAATTTTTAATAACGCTTTCATAGTTTAGCACCAATCTGTGGTTCAGCACAGGTTTAGCCAAATATTTAATATCATCGGGTATGACGTAATCTCTGCCTTTTATAGCTGCAAAGGCCTTGACACATCTGTAAAAAAGCAGGGAAGCTCGGGGACTTGCTCCTAATTTTACAGCAGAGTGATTTCGCGTTTCCCTTACAATGGTTAACATGTAGTTTTCTAAACTTTCATCAACATTGACTTTTTTTACCCATTCCCGCATTGCAAGTAGTTCCATACCATTTAAAACGGGTTTTATTTCATCCAAGGGATTTTCCATCCCAAAACGACGAAGTATTAACTTTTCTTCTTCCAATTGAGGATAACCCATGTCTATCTTCATTATAAATCTATCCAATTGGGCTTCGGGTAGGGGAAAAGTCCCCTCCATTTCAACAGGGTTTTGGGTAGCAATCACCAAAAAGGGAGCCTTTAGCTTTCTGGTCACTCCGTCAACTGTAAATTGCCTTTCTTCCATAGCTTCAAGTAGGCTAGATTGAGTCCTTGGAGTGGCCCGGTTTATTTCATCAGCTAAAAGAATATTGGTCATAATCGGTCCTGCATTAAATACAAAATCCTCTGTCTTTTGATTGTATATATTAATACCCAATACATCTTGCGGCAGCATGTCTGGAGTGAACTGGATTCTCTTGAATTCCAAATCCAAGGACCGGGCAATCGCTTTAGCCATCAAGGTTTTTCCAACTCCGGGCACATCCTCCAAAAGGACATGCCCGTCTGCCAAAAGTGCCGTTAACAAAAGCTCGATAACATGTGTTTTCCCAATTACTACTTTTTCAATATTATTCAATACATCCTTAATTTTTTGTGCAAATTCAGTTATATCCATTTCATACAGTCCCCTCTAACTGTTTTTTCAATTCTTTTACATTACCTTCAATTTCATTTATCTTTTTTAAAAGAGCTTCCAATTCCTCCAGCATGCTTTTTATACGTTCCTCACCGGACTTTTTAAGCTCAAAAGCCTTTTTTACAGATTCCATTATACCGTTAGCTGTTTCTGCTATTTTTTCTTCAAGGTAATTATAATACTCCTTGAAAGTTTTTTCCATCCTTTGGGCAATATCGTACCTTACCCTACCGCATTGCCTGTCAAATTGCTGTTTTAACCACTCTTTCAAATTGTTAAGGGCTATCTTTCGGGCAATAAAACCCGGAAGAAACGGAGCAACTGACAAAGGTGTCGGTAAAAGAAAGGTCTTTTCAGGTTCCATATTATAGTAAAAATATCCTGCTTCTTTAAAATCCTCAATAACGGCAAAACTTTCAAACTTTATATGAAACATACTGGCAGTCAATTCCTGAAGCTCGGTGATTATCTTCTCTACCTTCTTTGCAAGCCTTTCCGTTATTTTTCCCGATGCCCCTGCTAAGCGCTTAAGTTCACCTTCCTTCCATGAATCTATTACCTTAAGGGTTTTTTCGGTAATATATTCTCTACTCTTTTCTATAAGTTCTTTCAAGGGTAAAGCAGTATTGCTTGTAAAGTAATCCTCCAAAGCAGTTTCCAAATTCGGGTATTCAGAATTCTTAAATTTTTCATACTCGGCGTTAAAATGGGCAAGCAGTTCCTTGCTTTCTCCTTCGAAAATGAAAAGCATGTCCTTTTTCTCTTTTTCAATTTCTTCCATTTTCTTTTTGAGGATATTAATATTTCTTTCGAGCTCCTCCACCGGTGTCTTAATTGCACCCATCTTTAAGTCAATATCAAATTTCAATTTTGACAAAAACCGAAGGGTATTATTGCAGCTGGAAATTAACAGGGCCTTGCCCTTGTCCTTAGTTATAAATTCATCCAATTTAGATATAAACTCGGGTAGCCCGCTAAGCTTTAATTTTTCTTCATCACAAGTTTCTTTAGCTTCTAAGGCCATCTTAGCTGAAATTGGGAAAATTTTTATTTTTTCATCCCCCAGCTTTTCCTTCAAAACCTCGGCGGTAAAACCTAGGGCCTCCTTCACATCATTCTCTTCGGCGTAATCTATCTTGTTAAGCACAAAAAATATCTTCACAGCATGATCCTGGACGTCTTTTAGAAATTCGTATTCATTCTTGGCAACGGGAGAGTCGATAGTAAAAAGGAATATGGCTGCGTCAAGTTTTGGTAAAAACTCATAAGTAACATCGGTATTATGCTGGTAGACAGACCCGATTCCCGGGGTATCTATCAGTGAAATACCTTTTTTTAGGAACTCGGACGGATGCTCTATGATTATCTCCTTTACCTTTTTTTCATTCCCAGGATTGCCCCTTTCAGTAGCGTAGTCTTCCAGTTCTTTAACAGTTATTTCTTTTTGGGAACCGTCTAAAAAATAAACAGTCACTTTCACTTTCGGACCGTGTTTTATAATAGTAACTATGGAAGTAAGGGGCACTACTGCTGTTGGAACTATTTTTTCTCCCAGCAATGCATTAATAAAAGTCGATTTTCCGCGCTTAAATTGGCCTAAAACCGCCAAATTGAAGTCATTTTTTAAAAGTTTATCTAATTCATAATCTACGGCTTCTAATAAAGATTTTTCCTTATCTTTTACAATTTGTTTTATCTCTCCTAGGTATTTAATTAGCATTACTTTTGCAGAATCAAAATCTTGCACCATATTTTTCACCCCTTAGAAAAATTATAGCTCCTACAATATCTTTCGATATCGTAGGAGCTATTAGCCTAAAAGGCGGTTTTGGTGAGCTCCATCACCTTAAGATTTTATTTTTCATGCGATATATATTATATATTTTTTTATCAATTATTTCAACGGTGGAACTTTGGCTCTCATATTCTTTGCAGGGCCGTGTCAAATTCTTCTATTATATCCTCTATGTTTTCTAAACCTACAGAAATCCTCAACAGTCCATCGGAAATCCCCACTTTTTCTCGTTCTTCCCTGCTCATAGATCTATGGGATGTTTTTGCGGGGTAAGAAAGGGTTGTAGACACACCTGCGAGGCTGGGAACCAACTTAATACTTTTCATATTTCTTATCAGATCACATGCTGCCTTTTCTCCACCATCCAAATCAATGCTCAACATACCTCCATAGAGTTTATTGTTAAATATTTCATCTGCTATTTTCTTAAAAGGTGAAGAAGTAAGCCCCGGATAATAAACCCTTTTCACCTTCTTGTGATTTTCTAAGTACTCTGCTAATTTTAGAGCATTTTCACTATGCCTTACTACCCTTAACTCTAAGGTTCTCAAACTTCTTATTAAAAGCCAGCTGTCAAAGGGGCTCATAGTAGGTCCGTAAATTTGCCCAATACGGCCTATTTTTTCTATTTTTTCTTTATCTGCCACTACAGCTCCTCCTAAAATGTCGCTATGACCGGCCATATATTTTGTGACACTGCAAACCACTACATCAGCCCCAAGTTTTAATGGCTGGCAAATTACAGGAGTGGCAAAAGTATTGTCTACTATAAGTACAGCATTGTGACTATGAGCTGCTTCTGCTATTTTTCTTATATCTATTACTTCCATAAGGGGGTTAGAAATTGTTTCCACATAAACTACTTTAGTAGTGGGTTTAAAATATTTTTCTATATCATCCCTATTAAAATCTACAAAGCTCACTTCAACATTAAATTTTTTCAATTCGCTATTTAAAAATTCCCACGTCCCGCCGTACAATACATTGCTTGAAATTATATGGTCGCCAGCTTTCACAAAGGCCAATATGGACATGGTTATAGCAGCCATGCCCGAAGAATAAACGCGGGCATCATCCCCTTCATCCAAGGCAGCAAGGATTTCTTCCGTGCAGTTATGAGTGGGATTACTAATCCGCGAATAAACATAACCCGATGCATCCTTTTCGTAAACCGAATCCAGTTCCTCCACGCTGTCAAAACAAAACACCGAGCTCAAGTAAATAGGAGGGACTTTCGGATAAGAAATTGAAGAAGGCACCTTTTCTCCTTTATGAGTTAATTTAGTCATAAATTTTTTACTCATTTTAAATATCCCCCTATTAAAATTTCTTATTTTTTCAAATTCGTTAATTATCGTTTAGATTCCTGCATGGTATTGACCGCTTTTAGCGTAAAAACAAACTAAAAGCGGTGTATTACCTTTAATCACTTTTATTATTAGGAATATACGGTATTATCCTTGATGCAAGATTTTCTATAGGCATTGTCTGAAGCCATACTTTGCCAGGGCCTTTTAATGTGGATAAAAACAAACCTTCTCCACCAAAAAGTATATTTGTAAAACCTTTTACCATTTCTACGTCAAAATCAACAGTGGGCTCAAACATGGCCACATGTCCGGTATCCACTTTCAAAACATCATTATGTCCAAGGTTGTACTCCACAGCCTCTCCATCTAATTCTATAAAGCAAAGTCCAGGTCCTGTTATTCTTTCAAGTATGAAGCCCTCTCCCCCAAAAAGACCCGCTCCGAGTTTTTTCCTGAAAAATACTTCTAATTTCACACTTCTTTCCCCGCATAAAAAGGCTTTTTTTCTGGCATATTATCGATTCTCCTGATTTTAATTCTAAAGGGATAATCTTTCCCGGAAATGAAGAAGCAAAAGCTATTTCTGCGTTTTCTCTTTTGCAGGTATAAGAAGTCATAAATAAGGTTTCTTCTGAAAGTTTCCGCATTATTCCCCCGAAAAGGCCACCTTCCATATTTGTCTTCATTTCAAAACCGTCGGTCATCCATGCCATTCCCCCTGATTGGGTAAATACGCTTTCACCTTCCGTCATGGTTAAAATAACAGCCGGTAAAGTATCGCCAATAATTTTATATTTCATGTTAAACCTCCTTTAAAAATTTTTCAAAGTTTGTTTAAAAATTATTTATTTTTAAAATAATCTACTTATATTTTAGCATATAATTTATTTCTATTTATTCTTTTATAAATATAAAAAGGAATTTTACAATTTTTGAAGAAATATATGATTTAAGCATTTTCTCTGAAATTTTATTTAGAAATTCTTGGAGGTAATAACATGTGTCCATCTCCCTTTGAAATGGAATACAGAATACATTATTATGATGTAAACAGTCAAAAAAAGGCATCCATTACAAGCCTTTTAAACTATTTCAACGACATAGCTTTTGTACAGAGTGAAAAAATGGGGGTAGGAATTGATTATTTAAAGGAAAATAATTTAGCATGGGTTCTTCTAAGGTGGGACGTAAAGGTTGACAGGTATCCCCTCTTTAATGAAAAGATAATAATAAAAACAGAACCGTATTTTTTCAAAAAATTCTACGCTTATAGATGGTTTGACATAAAAAATAATAACGGTTTAGAAATTGTTAATGCCAAATCTCAGTGGATTTTAATAAACCCAGATAAAAAAAGACCGGTAAAGATAAATGACTACATATATAAAGTATATAATGTAAACCGTGATAAAAACGATGTCTTACCTATTGAAGACCCAAAAGAACTTTCTAACGTAGATTTAGAAAAACAATTTGACGTAAGGTATTGTGACTTAGATACAAACCATCATGTAAACAATGTAAAATATGTTTCCTGGGCACTTGAGGCCATTCCCTTGGAAATCATTTTAAATTATACCCTTCACCGGCTTAAAGTTAGATATGAAAAAGAAACAACCTATGGAAAAACTATTAAGGTATTAAGTCAAGCTATCCCTGACCAAGAAAACATTATATACCTTCAAAAAATTGTGGATGAGGATGGAAACAAATTATGTCTTTTAGAAAGTTTTTTTAAAGGAGGTTACAATGCGTATAGAAGTTTATCCAACTTCCCAAAGTGTAAGTAAATTAAATGGAAAAATTGCAATAATAATCGATGTCTTAAGAGCAACAAGTACAATAGCAACCGCTTTAAATAATGGGGCAAAAATGGTTATTCCAGTAATTTCGGTTGAAGAAGCTTTTTACACTGCAAAAAAGTTAAAAGGAGATGCTGTCTTAGGCGGAGAAAGAAATATGGTAAAAATACCCGGTTTCAACTTTGGAAATTCGCCGCTTGAGTATAAAAAAGAATTTGTTGCCGGCAAAACCGTTATCCTCACTACAAGTAATGGTACTAAAGCTATTAAGGCTTCACAAAGTGCTGAGCATATTTTGATTGGTTGTTTTTTAAATGCTTCTGCAGTGGCTAAAAAGGTAGTAGAGATTGTTTTTGCTACAAAAAATTGTCCTGTCGCACTCGTATGTGCAGGAACTTTGGGAGAATTTTCTTTGGATGATGGCGTATGTGCAGGCTGTATAATAGATGGCATTATTAGAGAGATGGAAAAACATGACAGCCCCGTTGAACTTTCAGATCTGGCTTTTGTATGTAGGGAACTTTATTCGTCAAATAAAAATAACCTTAAAAATTTAATCTCACATGCTGGACATTATAAAAAACTTTTGGAATTAGGTTTTGAAGAAGATATAGATTACTGCCTTGAAAAGGATATTCTATCCTGTGTCCCACTGTACGATAAAAAAAGCTTAGCGGCAAAATTAATATGATAGGCTTATATGATTTAAATTAGAAGGAGGTAAAAAAATGCGATTTTGTAGATTTTCTTATAAAGGACAAGTCCGATGGGGTATTTTAGAAGGTGAAGGGGTGCGACCCCTCTTAACATCGCCTTTCACTGGTGTAAAAGATGAAGGTGAACTCCTTCCTCTAAAAGAGGTAAAACTACTTGCTCCTGTTGAACCTTCTAAGATTGTATGCTTGGGGCTTAATTATGCTGATCACGCACAGGAGTTTAAGCTCGAAGTACCGGAGGAACCCATCATATTCTTAAAGCCTCCTACCAGTGTAATTGGGCCCGGGGATGAAATCATGCTTCCTAGTGTATCAAGGCGAGTTGACTATGAAGCAGAACTTGCAGTTATAATTGGTAGGGAGGCTTATCGTGTACCAGAAGAACAAGCGATTAAATACGTTTTTGGCTACACATGCGCCAATGATGTAACGGCAAGAGACCTGCAGAAAAAAGACGGTCAGTGGACCCGCAGTAAATCCTTTAATACGTTCTGCCCGTTAGGCCCATGGATTGAGACCGATTTGGACCCCAGCAACCTTTCAATAAAACTTTTGCTAAATGGTCAGGTAAAACAGCAATCCTCTACTGCTAACCTTATTTTCAAAATCCCGAGTATTGTTGCCTTTATATCTTCTGTGATGACCCTACTTCCCGGCGATGTGATTTTAACGGGAACTCCTTCTGGGGTTGGCCCTATAAAGCCAGGAGATGTGGTGGAAGTAGAAATAGAAGGGATAGGCACTTTGAAGAATGTAGTGAAAGAATAAAAAAGTTTTGGAGTTTAGGGAGCACATTCACATGAATGCTCCCTAAAATTATATAATAGCAGCTCTTTCCTTCTAAAATAAAGCCCTTCAGGAAAAACTTTTTATCTAAGTCATCTCTATCTCCGTATTTCTTTAAAACCTAAAACTTGAATCTCATATTTAAAACCATAAATATTTTTATGCTCTGTTTCTGCTTCACCAACCTGATTATCACATGGATCACTACGCCAGAATACTTTCTTGGGAGTAAAATCTTTCATAAAATCAGAATTTGCCACCATTCTAAAGGCATCAAGATTACCAAAATAAAATTCTCTTAATTCTTGATTGTTTTTATAACGTCCACCAAAAGATAGATCGGCAGGAAGCCATCCATAAGGTGGTATAAAGAATAAAGCCCAATCATGCGGTGACGCTAAGAATGGGGTTATATACCAGCCTGATTGCCATCTAGCAGGGATACCTGCAATCCTGCAAAGAGTTATAAATAACAACGCTTGAAATCCACAGTCTCCTTTTAAATTACATGCAACAAATTCAGGAATATTTTCATATAATGCATAAGGATGTACATAAGAGTAGTTAACATTTAAGGTTATCCAATCGTATATCTTCTTTGCTTTTAGATATGGATTTTTCTCATCTCCTACTATTTCTTTAGCAAGTTTCTTTAAATATGGTGTAAAAATTATATGTGGCGGTTCCTCTGATAGAAAATCATAATTATTTATTTCTTCAGTATTTGCTGAAATAACTGTATTTACCCATTCTTTTATAACATATTCGAATTCTACAAAATATTCATCATCCTTTTTACCTTCAAAATAGATTGTTCTTTGAGGCACATCAGAAGGCGCTAAAAAATATTTTTCATGACTTGCTGAAATAAGTTTTACATCTTTCTGCTGAAATTCTTCTTTTGGAAATGGCAACCAAACTTTTACTTTCTCTTCCTCGATGTGTTCTACAATTTTTAGAGAAATTTTAGCATGAATCTTATACTCTTTTGGCTTATCACCATTCAGAAGTTCTCGTAACCTATTATCATTAAGATTTCGTGCCTGTTCTCTACTTTGGTCTTTTTTCATCCTTTTCTGGTAATCCGGAATCGCATAAGCAAGATTCTGAACAAATCTTTCCTCATACATCCTTCTGCCATAACCATTATGTAATCCAAAAATCCTTTATCAAGCAGAGTATAAAATTCTTCATTTGTAAAATTATCTATAAGCTCTCTCGCTTTGTTAATAGCTGTCTCCTCATCATAAGGATAATTCTTTAAAAGCCTTTTTACTCGTTCTTTTTCAAAAAGTAATCTCATTTTAAGGTCATTAGGTAATCTTCTTTCAAGCCATCTTTCAATAATATGATTTGCTTGTTCAAAATTTCCTAAATATTCTTCACGAGCAATTTCCTCTGGAAGCTTAACATTCATAAACTCCATTTTTCGAATCCTCCCTATCATCATTAATACAAACTCAGATCATTTCAGCTGCTCTTATCAGTATAATTGCACCTATTTGTCACGAGATAAATCCTTTACTTTTAATTATATCTCATAAATTATGAATTTTGAATAAAATTTCATCAGGGCTGACTACACCCCTTCTCATTTCGTTCATGTTATAAAACCCCGAAGTTATACAAACTTCGGGGCTACAAGGCTTATTCAATATTAATTTTAATCCCTCGCAGATTATCCTTCGCCTTCTTCAGCCTTATACTTAATATGCCGTTTTTATATTCAGCCTTGGCTTCACTAGGTTCAACTTCTACCGGCAGGTATACCACTCTTTCAAAGCTGCCGGTAAATATTTCTTTGCGGTAGAATTTATCTCTTCTTTCTTCCGTCTCATCTTTAATTTGTCCCTTTATTGTTAAGTGGTCATCTTGGACATAAAGCTCAATCTGGTTCTTATCTTCTATACCAGGGAGCTCTGCCTTTACTAAAATTTCATCGCCCTCATCAAGAATATCTACCCTTGGTACCTTTACCCCTCTACTAATCGGCGCAAGTGTCTCCGTAAATATGCGTTCTAAATCTAACACTTCCCTGAAAGGATCAAACCTCCTCATGAGCATAACTACCACCCCCTGGAATAAATTTTTGTTTTTTACTTTGACTTTCTTTGACCTTTCAATTATAATTATTGACTTTCCCTGACCTTTATGCAAGAGTAGTTTTCTTTAAAAAATATCCGTCATTGCTTATTATCAACTATTATATTGATTTTTCTTTGCGTTTCTTGTCGTTTTTTTGTTTTTCCTGTTTTTTTAAGTTTTTTAAAAGTTATTTTTTGATAAAGCCCGAAAGAACAAATACATTTTCTCCAGGCTTATATTCGCTAATTGGCGGAGGCAAACAGTGCCTGACTAAATAACAAAGATTTTCTTAAAAGTCATTTTGGTGTTAAAGCAATAGGTATATTTGGGTCATACATCAGAGGAGAGCAAAATAACAAAAGCGATGTTGATATATTGATAGAAACCGATAGGCCCGTTAGTTTGTTCGATTTGGTTGAACTGGAAGATTTTTTATCAGAACTCCTTGGCAAAAAGGTTGATCTTGTCTTGAGAGATAAGCTGAGGCCAAGAATCAGAGAAAATATATTGAAAAAGGTTGCTTACATATGAAACAGAGAGACTATTGGGATTATTTGCAGGATATTATAGACGCAATAGATGCCGTACAGAATTTTGTTGAAGGAATGAATAAAAACTCTTTTGCTAATGAGCCTAAAATTTTTATCGATAATAAAATCAGCTTACGCTTATTTCCGTTACAATCATATCCACCACCTAAATTCCGATAAGGGGAAGCATGCATCTTTTCAATATTTTGTGTCTGCCCTTTGCAGTATGTTCCATAACTATGATGGCTTTTCTGGCTCCCACCACCAGGTCCATGGCACCTCCCATACCAGTTGCCAGCTTCCCGGGTATTATCCAGTTGACCAGGTTGCCCTTGGACCTGGTATACATCGATGAACAAGGAATTCAACTAGTATAACCCAAAATATTCCCCAATAATCTCGGCTGATGAAGTTGCAAGTGCTTTTTCTTAACTAATTTCAATTGTTAAATTTTCCTTTGACCCTAAAGAGTTTACCAGCCCTGCTCCTTCCGTCAAGAGGTTCGCTTTGCTGGGTGAGCATAAACGACTGCCTTCCCAAAGGGGCCCCTACATTTATCCATCCCCCACCCCTTGATCTCTGTCACAAGCCTTGGTATTTTAAGCCTGAGGGAAAAGGAATATTATACACGTATTCAGATACTTATTTTATAAGCCTCCGCAAATGTTTTAAATTCATGCCGTGATAAACACTCATCTTCGAGGATGCTATTGAAAGATTCAATTTGAGCATTTTTTTGCTATTTCCAAGTCATTTTCTCCCAGTAGGTTTTTAAAGCTTTCGTTTTCTTTCTCAAGATTCTTAATATCAATAGGATTAGTGCTTATTATTTGATTTTTTCTAATTCCAATTCCGTTGTTTCTTTTATATTACCTCCTACGATTGAGCAATTACCATAGTTTATTATATTTAGTCTATCTGTCCAAAGTAGTTAGTGGGTTAAAAAGTTATTAATTTGATTTGTTGCATTTAATTTTTCAACTGACCTTTATTAATTTTTGTTCTTAAATGTTTATTTTTAATTTGACATAGAAGGTCTATCTATTTTCAAAAGTTTTGCTAAAATTTTTGCCGAACTAGCTTGAAGGGTTAATGTCAATATTATTGTTGCAAAAGTCACAGCTGATATTATATCCGCATGAGGAACCTTCATAGTCAATAGCATACCTGATAGCGCAGCTGGAATAACCCCTGTTTCTCTAACCCACATAAGATAGATTATTTCCTTAAAAGTCCATTCTGCTTTTCTATCAAAAATAATCGAAACAAACACAGAAATAGGTCTTGCTATAAATATAAGCGCAGTTACTACAAAAATAACGATTCTTCCCAATACCTTAATAACAATGGAAAATTAATATGTGTCCCTAAAAGTATGAATATCATCATTCTAAGAATTAAAGTCGTAACCTCTTTAAATCTTGTTTGGGTAACATAATATTGTTCCGGAATAAATAAACCAAACATTTTCTTATTTCCACAAATCATACCAATAACAAATACCGCCATAAATCCGCTAACCCCTAATTTTGTAGCTATTACATAAGCTCCTGCAACTGCAACAATGGAAATTTCTGCTGGATGTTTTTCAAAATATGCATATTTTTCATGGGCAATAAGCAACGATGCTACGTAACCCACGATAGCGCCAATTAATATCCCACCAATTGATGTCTTAATAAGATAAAAAATGCTTTGCGCTAAAGAAAATGTCCCTTTTGTTATAATGTTAAGAACTGCAAATGTTGCAATAGCACCAGCTGCATCATTAAAAGCAGATTCAGATATTATCGTTTGTTTTAGCTTATCATCAACATTTAAGTTTTTGAATAATGGGACCAATACAGATGGATCCGTTGATGCTATTACAGAACCAAGCAATAGGGCATAAATAAAATCTATCTTAAAAATCTTTGAAGCGAAAAAACCAGTTATAAACGCCGATACAATTACTTCAACGGTTGATAAAGATATAACTGACCATTTAACTTTTTTAAGAACCTTAAAATCGATTTCTCTTCCACCATCATAGAGAATGTATGCCGCTCCAAAGGTTAAGATCAATTCATTCGCTAACGGATGTTTGTCAATGTTAACCAAATTGAGGCAAAAAGGACCTAACAAAAAACCAGCAAAAATAAACATAACGACATCCGGAAGTTTAATAATTCTGCTTAATTTTGTAAAAATTAATCCAAATAAAATGACTAAAGCCATAATCTCAAGGAAATCTACAGCATTCATAATAATACCTCCTGTAACAGACCTTAACGCCGGGACCATAGTATCAACTTTGATGCTATCGTCAGGATAACCACAGTTCCATTAATATACAAAAGCCCCAGCGATGCATGAATTCTTTCAACCCTTCTCTCTGCTTGTAAAATGTAAATACAATACAAACCCAGCTTATTCTATCCTTTATAAACTCATTACTGATATTGATTTATATCTATCCTTCCTTATATTCAAAAACCGGCACTTCAATTATTCTGTCACGTTTAGTCTCATATATAATATTATAATACCCGAGGATAATCGAATCGCTCTCTCCCTGTTCCAGTCCTGTTAATCTTTTTAATGATTTTACAGCATATTCATTTTTTACAAGGTATCCCTAATTTCCCAAGATCAGTTATAAAAGTAATCTTATCTATTCCTAATGATTCAGCACTTTTTACAACAGATATCTTTTCTTCTTTTACCAGATGTAGACCATAAGCTCTCTTAGTTTCCTCTGAAAATTTCCATCTTTGAAGTTAATATAACTATTAGCTGAAACTGCCGATTGCATAAAGTATTTTTAGTTTTTTTTTAGTCCATAATCTTCTCCGAAAACAAAAAAGGAGCCCATATTTACTGTTAGGCTCCTTTCTATTCTATTTTTTAAATCTTGAATTTGCTTATAGGGCTTATTTTCTCTTTGCTCATCTTATTTAAATTTACACTGCAAGTCTCCTGAATAACCCCAAGTATTTTAATCCTTCTTGCTTAAGAAGATTTCTCTCCCTTAAGAGTAATAAAGGCCAAGTTATTCACAAGTTATCAACAAGTTGTTAACAGTATTTCCTCATAGTGTAATAAAAACCTTATTGTTTCAGTAAGTGCTCAAAAAATGAAAAACAATTTAGAAAAAAAGTAGTATAATTAGAATCAGATAATTAAATAAAGGAGGACAGGGAAATGACAATAAGCATTTCTCTATCTCCATCGTTAGCTAACTATTTGAATTCTGAATATCTTTTGAACAGTTTAAAAAATAATTTAGGGAATAAGGCTGACTACGAAATAATTTCGTTAAATAACAACCTGAATAATATAGAAAACAATATAAACCCAGATATTGTTGATACTTATGAAAAACAAATAAATTTACCGACTACTGGAGAAGACTTAAAAACATATAATCCTTCTTTCTTGAATTATCAAACAGGTATAAATCTTTTACAATACAATATTCAGTCTCAGGACAATTTTTCTTCAATTGATAATCTTGTACAAATAGGTAATCAGTTAAACCTTTTAAAGGAAGGAGTTTTAGCCTCTTATCAAAATTTTAAAAATATCCTCAACAGAGATCGAAAATCTTATAAACACTAATAGTTCTTTACTCCAGAACATCCTCATATATAGCTATAATCCTCAAAGCGGAATTTCAAAGTACCCCATTAGCAATTTGCTACAAAGCACTTTAGATGTGAAAGTGTGATTTTACATGTCTGATTTTATATGTCATATTAGGTTTATAGGAGGTCACAACAGTTGAAAATAATAGTGCAAAAAGGCCTAATTTTGATTAGGTAAGATTGGATGTTACTAAGTATGCAAAAAAGTCAAGAAGATATATGGCATCAGCAGAAGGACACTAATAAACCGGGAAAAGGAAGGATTAATAACAACCTCTTANGTACGTCAAGGATTTATGGGCAAAGCTGATTTTTGACAGCAGCGAAGATAAGCAGGAAGTATTAAACCTTATGAGAATATGGTCATCCTGCGCAAGATTCGCATACAACAGGCTTTTAGAGGGATGTAGCAGAAATGAACTCAAAAGAGAACTTCAAGGAGTTTTTAATTTAAATTCGAGGTATGTAGATGATGCGATCGTGAAGGCAAAAAGCGTTTTAGAGTCCTGCGAAGAAAGAGGGGAAAATCCAGACAAGGTTATTTTTGGTGGCAGGAGTTTATTTGAGAAGCTCAAGAAGCGGCACATAAATGGGAAAGCATATGAAGAGCTGCGGCGCAAGTGGCTGGAAAAGCGTAAAGGCAACCTTTATTCGCGGNGAGACAAGAGTAAGAAAGGAAATCTTAATACAAGGATTGAAACTAAAGGCAATGGTNTTTGGCTTAGAATCAATATATCGAATAGACAATACGCATATGCAAGAATAAGTGCGGGAAGGAAGAAAGGCAAAAGCCGAGACTTAATACTCCAAGCAATTGGTATTAACGGAGACCCTTATTCCGTTGAGTTAAAACTTAAGAACGGTAAAATATATGCCTACTTTACGATTGAAGAAAACTTCCCTGAAGTTGTAGTAACAAATGAAAATGGAGTTATAGGCATAGATGTTAATGCATATCCGAGCCATATAGCATGGGCAGAAACAGACGGGAGCGGTCAATTGTTGAGATATGGTGAAATTCCGACGCCCGAACTTGAAAGTGGGAGTTCAAACAAGAGAGAGTATTTCAGATGGCAGTGCGCTCACAAAATAGTAGAGATAGCAGAAGAAAAACAAAAAGCTATTGTGATTGAGAGATTGGATATAAGGGACAAAGGGAGAAGTGGAGATTTTTCGGGAAGAAAATCGAGGAGAATAAGACACAATTTCAGTTATCGGTCGCTTCTGGAGAAGCTCAAGATTTTAGCACAGCGTAAAGGTATACAAGTAATAGAGGTTAATCCCGCCT